>JABLTP010019181.1_pt1 | contig 23948 bp, 16 predicted proteins | sample 7160111 | NCBI WGS metagenome assembly JABLTP01 (sample SAMN14651227, study PRJNA627086) | human gut metagenome | isolation source: feces | host: Homo sapiens
GGTGATCCCGGCGACGGCAAGAGTAAGCTGATGCTTTCTCTTGCCGCTTTGCTTTCCAAGGGTGCGCCGCTGCCCTTTGCCGATGAGGACGAGAGCTGCGAGCCGATGACCGTTATCTATCAGACCACCGAGGACGATGCAGACGATACCGTTGTGCCGAGATTTAATTCGGCAGGTGGTGATGGGGACAGGCTCATCTTCATCAAGGAGGACGAAAAGAGCCTGACCTTCGGGGACGATCGTATCCGTGAAGCAGTGGAGAAGTACAACGCCAAGCTGCTGATTCTCGACCCAATGAGTTCGTATATCGGTGACACCTGCTCGATGAACAATGCCAACGAAACGAGAGCCGAGTTCAACCACCTGATTGCCGTTGCTAAGGACACCGGCTGCGCCATCGTTATCATAGCCCATATGAACAAGGCGAAGGACACAAGCCCCCTCTACCGTACCAACGGCTCTATCGACATTGCCGGTGCGGCGAGAAGCATTCTTGCTGTCACACGCACGGCAAATAAGCAGAACCCCGCCGAGCGTTATCTGGTGCAGGTCAAGAGCAATCTTGCACCGATGGGCTCGGCTATTCTCTTTGAGGTAGCCGACAAGGGCGTGAACTTTCTTGATGAGCTGGAGCTGAGTGCGGAGGACGCTTTCTCTGCCACGGCTCCGAGGATGGGCAGACCGAATGACCGTGAGGAAGCGGCAACGGATTTTATCCGTTCCCTGCTGGCAGGCGGTAGGCGGCTGGCTTCCGATTGCGAAGCAAAGCTTGAAGCCGCAGGCTTCAAGAAATCAACCTACAAGAAGTCCAAGAAGAAAGCCGGAGTTCGCTCCGTGAAGGACGGCTTCTTCTGGTACTGGACTTTGCCGGAGGTTGAAAAACCGATTGAGAATGGGCAGGAAGTCACGGACGAGGACGACCTGCCTATTTGATTGAGGTTTTGAGGGAGGTCAAGGGAGGAAAGCCCTTGCCCACGACACCTTTGCAGCGAAGCTGAAAGTGTCATAGTGGGTTACGCACTTTGAAAAAGTTGCGTAACCGTCCCCCACCCTTTCCGCTGACTGGAGGTGATGAGAATGGCGGAAGGAAATTGGAGCGTTATCCGAGTGGAGAAAATCTCCGCAGAGGGAGCGCAGAAAACCGAGCGACACAATGAGCGCAAGAACGAAAGCTACGCAAATCTCAATGTAGACACCGAGCAAATTGCCCGCAATGTTCATTTCAAGGACACGGGCGGTTTGAGCTACAACGAGTATTTTCAGCGGCTCATTGACGAGGGCAAAATCTCCACAAGAGGACAGAAAGCCGGCGCAACGGTCTTTAATGAACTGGTCATTGATGTGAACACAAGGTACTTTGAGGAACACGGCGGCTACGAATACGCCAAGCAGTTCTATGAGGAAGCCTACCGTTTCGGCTGTGAGATTTACGGCGAGGAGAACATTGTGTCGGCGGTTATGCACGCCGATGAGATTAACAAGGCGGTGTCCGAAGAACTGGGCAAGCCAGTCTATCACTACCACCTGCACATCGTGGCGATACCCACCGTCCGAAAAGAAATCCTGTGGTCGAAACGCTGCAAGGACGAAGCTCTGAGAGGAACGGTCAAGGAGGTCATCAACCAAGTTTCTCACTCGAAGAAATGGAAGAACACCGTCCCTCTGCTGGACGAAAACGGACAGCAGGTTATCAGCAAATACGGAAAGCCGATGTTCCGCAAGTCCTATTCTGTTCTGCAAGACAAGCTCTTTGCGCATATGACCGAAGCGGGCTTCACCGGCTTTGAGCGTGGCGTATTAGGCAGCACAGCGGAGAATTTGAGCAGCCTGGATTATCAAATTCAGAAGGACAAGGAACGACTTGCCGACATTCAGGAACGCATTGAAGCCGAGCAGGTACGCTACGAACCTGCCCACGAAGTCCACAAGACAATGGCAGAGATTGAGGGAATGGGACAGAAAACCATCACCGGCAAGATTGCCGTTTCTAAGGACGATTACCAGCAGCTCACGGCACTTGCCAAGGAGGGTATCACGAGCCGCAGCGAAATCCAAGATTTGAAAAGCAGCGTTTCCTACTATCAAAGGCAGTATTTCAATGCATCTTCTGCCGTGGAGCGATTACAGGAACGGTATGACCGGCTCAAAGAAAAATGCCAGCCGTTTTTGCAGGCACTGGAGCACTTCCCGAAGCTGGTGGAGGTCTTTGTGGAGAAGGTCAAGGAGCTTTTCAGTATCAAGGAAGCGCAGGAGCGCAAGGAACGGGAGGACAGAGCCGCCGCCAGAAAAGAACAATCCAAACACCGTCGGGGCAGGAATGATTGGGAAAGATAATCCCTTCCATTACTATCCCGACTTTTTAACTTCTTCAACACTTGAATTACGGAGGTACGAAAATGAAAGACATTACAAGCACGATTACCAAGCCCCTCGCCGTCCTCGGAGAGAACGGTAAGGGCTACACCAAGGAAGTAAATTTCATTTCCTGGAACGGCAATGCCGCCAAGCTGGACATCCGAGAGTGGCATCCGAACCACGAACGCTGCGGCAAGGGTATCACGCTTACGGAGGACGAGGGCAGAAATCTTTACGCAGCACTCAAGGCAATCTATGAAAAGGAATAATCCTTTTTCGGCTGGTAACGGGGCGTTCGGAAACGGACGCCCCTATTTTTATGGAGGGAGGTGATGACCGTGGAGAATATCAAAACCGGCTTTGTAGAGAGAATCGGCGGCACGATTTTTGTTGTTAACGCAATGCCCGCAGAGAACGCAAAGCACACGCAGGAGGAGCTTGTAAAGGCTCTGATTGCAAGAGAAGCAATGGCTTTGCAGGAAGTGGAGGTTGCGTGATTGACTTTACGCACAGCTATGCGCTTTGGAGATTTTTCAAAAAGTATCTCAAAACCACTTGACAGAAGGGCGAAATAGTTAAGGCTGACGGCAATCTGCTTGTAAAGAAAGGCTATGATGTCAAGGTTATTGATTTGATTGATATGGAAAAGAGCTATTGCTACAATCCTTTTGTTTATCTTGAAAACGACAATGACATACAAAAGCTTGTAACCAACCTTTTCAAAAGCACAACACCAAAAGGCTCGCAAACCAATGACCCGTTTTGGGATACGGCTGCACAAATGCTTTTGCTTGCTTTAATCTTTTATCTTCACTATGAAGCACCCGAAGAAGAACAGAATTTTGCAATGGTAATGTATATGCTTCGTGCGGGTGCTATTGAAGATGATGAGGACGGCCCGTGCCTCACACCACTTGACCGTCTGTTCTATAATCTTGAAACCGAGAAACCCGAACATATAGCAGTTAAGTATTACAAGTCTTATCATTCAGGCTCGTCAAAGACACTTAAATCAATTCAGATAACCTTGATGTCAAGACTTGAAAAGTTCAATCTTGAAAGTCTTGCAGCTTTAACCAAGACAGATGAACTTGATTTATCAACTATGGGAGAAAAGAAAACAGCCTTGTTTGCCGTTATTCCCGACAACGATACAAGTTTTAATTTTCTTATCTCTATTTTATATACTCAACTGTTTCAACAACTCTTTTATTGTGCCGACAAAAAGCACGGCGGAGCGTTACCGATACCCGTACACTTTCTTATGGATGAGTTTGCGAATGTATCATTACCCGATGATTTCGATAAGCTACTCAGCGTAATGCGTTCAAGAAACATTTTCGTATCCATAATACTTCAAAATCTTTCTCAGCTTAAAGCCTTGTTTGAAAACCAATGGGAAAGTATTGTCGGCAACTGCGATCAATTTCTTTATCTCGGTGGAAATGAGCAGTCAACACACAAATATGTTTCCGAGCAACTCGGCAAGGAAACTATCGACACAAACACATACGCACGAAGTTTTGGCAGAAACGGTAACTATTCTACCAACTACCAAATATTAGGCAGAGAGTTAATGACGCCTGCCGAAGTGCGTATGCTTGATAACCGATATGCAATTCTCTTTATCCGTGGTGAAAGACCTGTTATCGACCTCAAGTATGATATTCTTAAACATCCGAATTTGAAGTATACAGAGGACGGCGGAGCAAAGCCTTTCATTTACGGTGAAGAAAAATCTTCTATTGCCTCAATTACCTTTACTTTTATCAAGAGTGATAAAAAGCTGGGAAAAGATGACATTGCCGACGATTATGATTTTGACTTAATTACAAAAGAAGAACTTGAACTGATGTTCAATATTTAGGAGGAAAACTTATGCTTAAATTCAAAACAAAAAAGAGTGATGAAGTTAAAACTTCACCACTCACTAAAAAATCAAATGCTGTTGCAAAGACAACTATGTTTTTTGCAACGCTTATTGCAACAATGTTTTGCTTTGCTGTTACAGCTTTTGCAAACGATGACCCGCTTACGGTTGTAAACAATCTTTCAACCTTTATTTTCGGTCTTATCCGAGCAGTAGGACTTATCATTCTCGCTTGGGGCATTGTTCAGGTAGGCTTATCGTTTCAAACGCACGACCCGTCACAGCGCTCTAACGGATTTCTTACCCTTGCCGGAGGTGTTGTAATCACATTTACAAAAGAAATTCTTAATCTTATTACGGGATAAAATATATAAAGCTCCGTACCTTTTGTACGGAGCAAAATGTCATTTAGCATTGACAATATTATTTTCGATTGCAGAAATGAGTCTTTTATTAAATTCCTTTTTATGTGATGTCAGTATCAAAAAATAAATTAAAACAAGCATAATAGCTACAGTAACCAATAATATATTACTTATTATATCGTTTGAAGAATATTTAAATATTCCTGTAAATGTGCCTCCTAAAAAGAATGAAATTATAAACTCTAATCCACGCAGGTCATTTAAAATAGCATTCTGTTTTTTTCTATATTCTAAATATAAAACTTGATCTTCGTGACCCATTTGCAATAGTTTGTTTTTTATTAGCTCATATAAAATTAGAAAGTGATCTTCAGAATATTTGCTTATGGTTGATTTATTATTTTTCAGAGATTTTGCGGCAGTTTCTATATCTATATCCCAACTTGATAATTCTTTGAAAAATTGTTTGTTTGATTTTTTAGGAGAATATATTATTTTGCTCATTGTGTTTATATCACCTTTTATTATATTTTTTGATTAGTATATTAAATAAAAATTTTATAATTGTCAATGTAATAATCGAGAAAGGAGATGAAATTATGTCAGATAACTGGGTAGTACGCAATCTTGAAAATGCTCTTGAAACTTGGAACGACAAGTTGACAGAGATGTGGGGATTGCTGACCGCTACACCCGAAGAATTCAAAGGCGGTAAAATATGGAATGTCATACTCGATATTAACGGAGCCTTGCAGGTAATCGGTACAGCTTTGCTTGTTTTGTTCTTTGTTGTCGGTGTTATGAAAACCTGCGGCTCATTTGCCGAAGTTAAGAAACCCGAACACGCATTAAGACTGTTTATCCGTTTTGCACTTGCAAAAGGTGCAATAACCTACGGACTTGATTTAATGCTCTCTTTATTCAAAATTGTTCAAGGTACAATTTCAACAATAATGACTTCTGCCGGATTCGGACAATCAAACAAAACGACATTGCCGCAAGAAATGATTACGGCTATTGAAAACTGCGATTTCTTTGAAAGTATACCGTTGTGGGCAGTAACACTAATAGGAAGTCTGCTGATAACAGTTTTATCATTTATTATGATAATGACTGTCTACGGCAGATTTTTTAAGTTGTATATGTATACTGCCATTGCACCCATACCGCTTTCAACATTTGCCGGAGAGCCGTCACAGCATGTTGGCAGGTCATTTATCAAAAGCTATTGTGCAGTATGCTTGGAAGGTGCAATTATTGTCCTTGCCTGCGTCATATTCTCGCTTTTTGCAGCGTCACCGCCGCAAGTTGATACAACTGCACCTGCAGTAACTATGGTATGGAAATATGTGGGTGAGCTCATATTCAATATGCTTGTACTTGTCGGTGCAGTTAAAACATCAGACCGTATTCTACGGGAAATGATGGGACTGTAATTTTTGTATAATAATTGACAAACTACAAATAATATGATATAAATAAAGTGCAGTATACGATTATCATAATAATGGAGTTGATATTATGGAATATATTGAAAGAGAGCTTGAAAGAAAATTCATTGAAATGGACTCATTTTTTAAAGCAGTTCTTGTTATCGGTGCAAGGCAGGTTGGCAAATCGACAATGCTCAAGCACCTTGCTAAGGAGCAAAATCGAACTTATGTTACAATGGACGACGATTTTGCGAGAGAACTTGCTAATGATGACCCGATACTATTTTTTCAAACATATAAGCCACCGATTTTAATAGATGAAATTCAGAAAGCACCGAATCTTCTTGAACGCATAAAAATTATGTGTGACGAGAGTGAGGAGAAAGGTCGTTTTTGGCTTACAGGTTCTCAAAGGAAAAAGCTGATGGAACGGGCACAAGAATCACTTGCAGGCAGGCTTGGCATTTTGAAATTATATTCGCTCTCTCAAAGAGAAAAGGCAGGATATATTAATGCAAACGAGCTTGATTTTTCTTTGCCTTGCTTGCAAGAAAGAGCAAATAATATGCCGGAGAATGATATAAATAATGTTTACGAGCATATTTGGAGAGGCGGCTATGCCGACGTTCAAAATGCAACTGATGAGCAAATGCAGGTTTATTATCAATCGTATATTGATAACTATTTGATTGCAGATGCAGTTAATGACGAGGGTATAACGGATACAGTGTCTTTCAAGAGATTTTTACGTTCCTGCGCTGCGCTCATCGGAAATTTGCTAAATTATAATACTCTTGCTGAGTCTGCCGGAGTTTCGGTTTTGACTGCAAGAAAATGGCTTTCCGTTTTGCAAGATATGGATGTAATTTATTTGCTTGAGCCGTATTCAAACAACGAACTTCAACGACTTGTAAAAACTCCAAAGTTGTATTTTTGTGATACAGGCCTTTGTGCATATCTTACAAGATGGCTGACGAAAGATTCTTTGCGTGATGGAGCTGCAGGCGGTCATTTTTATGAAAATTATGTAATTATGGAGCTTGTAAAAAATTATGAATATGCAAAATCAAACGCAATTTTGTCATTTTATAGGGATTCAAATGCTAAAGAAATAGATGTGTTTGTTGAAGAAAACGGAAAAATACATCCGCTTGAAATTAAGAAATCGGCAAATCCCGATAAAAGAGAGATTAAGAAATATAATGTTCTTGATAAAACTACGATAGAACAAGGAAACGGTGGAATAGTTTGTATGTATCCAAAGCCGTTTCCGATTGACAGAATGAATTGCTATATCCCATCAAATTTAATTTAATATATTTAATGAAAAGCAAATAGAATAAAAACGCTGTATCAAGTATTTTGGTACAGCGTTTTTCAATTTAAGGAGGTAAATAATGCAAATACAAATCAATAAAGAGTTTAGAGATTATCGTGAAAAGGTGTATTTCGGACTGAGTATGCGACAGTTGATATTTTCATTTCTTGCTGTCGGCGTTGCAATAGTATCATATATATTGCTTAAAGATAAGCTCAGTACCGATACAATATCGTGGCTTTGCATACTGCTTGCCGCACCGTTTGCTGCTTTGGGTTTTGTAACATACCACGGTATGACTTTTGAAAAATTTGCTTGGGCATGGATAAAATCAGAAGTCTTAATTCCCAAAAGGCTTGTTTTTAAAGCGGAAAGCAAAACTCATATTGAGAATAAAGAAATGATTAAACAAAAAGAAAAGGAGGTTTTCAAGAATAATGAAAACTCGTAATAAAATGAAAAAACTTGAACAGGAAAAGTTCGTTATACCCAAAACTGTTCAAAATGTTATCCCTATTAAAGCCGTCTACAAAGACGGCATTTTTCTTATCGGTAAAAATATGTATTCCAAAATATTCCTTTTTACCGATGTTAATTACTATATCGCCTGCGAAAACGAAAAGAATGATTTAATGCGTCAGTATTGGGCAGTTATCAATTCTTTCGGAAACGGTGTTACCGTTAAGCTCACAATCAACAACCATAGATTTGACAAGGAAGATTTTGAAAAATCAATCCTTATGCCGTATTACTATGATAATCTTGATGTATATCGTAAGGAATATAACGAAATGCTGCTCAATAAAGCGGCAACATCCGAGTGTATTGTTCAGGATAAGTATTTTACCGTTACGGTAAATAAAAAGTGCTATGAGGACGCACGAGCATTTTTTACTCGTATTGAAAAGAACCTGTCAACAAACCTTTTTGCACTCGGCAGTAAATGCGAGCCGTTAAATGCAACCGACAGACTTAAGATATTCCACAATTTCTACCGTGCAGGGAGTGAAGAAAACTTCAATCTCGATTTTGAACTTTTGCAAAATCAAGGCTGTGATGTCCGTGACTATATTTCTCCCGATTCAATGGATTTTAACAGCGACTACATGATGATTAACGGTCAGTATTGCAGAACTGTTTTTCTTCGCAATTACGGTACGTTTGTTGATGATAATATCATAACCGAGCTTACATCAATAAATAAAAACTTAATGCTCTCTATTGATTTTGTCCCTATTCCCGTTGATGAAGCAAACAAGGATGTAGATAACATTTTGCTTGGTGTTCAATCGGATAAGGCGAACTTCAATCGCCGTCAGGCACAAAACCAAAACTACGGTGCTACCAATTATGACCTTGAGCAAAGAGAAAAGGAAATACTTGAAATCAGAAACGATATGCGTTACCGTGATCAAAGAATTTATGACACGATAATTTCAATGGTAATAACTGCCGACAGTAAGCAGGAACTTGATAACTTAACCGAAAGTATTTTTGCAAAAGCGTCCGAAAACAGCACGGCGCAGTTTGCAACGCTTCGTTATCAACAGCTTGACGGTCTTAATACTGTTTTACCGTTTGGCGTCAAAAGAATTGAATGTTATCGTACACTTACCACGGAATCACTTGCGTCTTTTATGCCGTTTCACGCTCAAGAGGTCAGTCATCCGGGCGGAGCGTATTACGGTCAAAATGCTATCAGTAACAATATGATATTTGTTAATAGGCACTCGCTTCTTAACGGTAACAGTATTGTACTCGGTGTACCCGGTGGCGGTAAATCATTTATGGTTAAGGAAGATATTGTATCAATCTTTCTTTCAAATCCCGATGCCGATATTGTAATCATCGACCCTGAAAGAGAGTATAACGCTCTTGTTAAAGCATTCGGCGGAGAGGTAATCAACATATCTGCAAATTCACCAAACCATATTAACGCTATGGATATGAATGCAAACTATGAAGATGAGGGCAATCCTGTAACCACTAAATCCGAATTCATTATGTCACTTTGCGAACAGTTGCTCGGTACATCTGCCGACGCTAAAGATAAGTCCATCATTGACAGGTGCTGCAAGAATGTTTATGACGGATATATCAAAAACAATTTCAGCACACAGCAACCTACTCTTAAAGATTTTAGAGAAGAACTGTTAAAGCAAAAGGAAACCGTGGCACATGATTTGGCACTTGCCATTGAGTTATTTACAGACGGCTCGCTTAACACTTTTGCACAGCCTACCAATGTTGATATTAACAACAGGCTAATATCTTATGACATTCTTGAGCTTGGCGATTCGCTTCTGCCTGTAGGTATGCTTATCGTACTTGATAATCTTTTAAACAAGATTACTTCAAACAGAGAGAAAAGACGACAAACATATATCTTTATTGATGAGATGTATTTGCTTTTTGCTCATCAATATACGGCAAAATTCCTTTATCGTATTTGGAAACGAGTAAGAAAATACGGAGCGTTTGCGATAGGTATTACACAGAATGTGGGAGATATGCTTGAAAGCAACACGGCAAGAACTATGGTATCAAATTCCGAGTTTGTTATTATGCTTAACCAAAAGGCAAGTGATGTGCTTGAACTTTCAAGGCTTCTTGAAATCACGCCTAACCAAACTCAGTATTTTACAAACAAGGACGCAGGTCAAGGACTTATGAAGATAGGAAGTAACCTTGTGCCGTTTGTAAATAAATTCCCAAAGGATACACAGCTTTACAAGTTAATGACATCGAAACCGGGAGAGGCTATTTAGCCTCTCTCATTTTTTAGGAGGATATACTATGAAAAAATCTGTTTTTGTTATTCTACTCGTATTCTTCATATCTGCTTTTTCAATCAGTATGTACTTCGTTGTTAAAGAAACTGTTGAGGATAAAAAGCAATATGAAGTATTTGAAAATATTGTTTCATCTGTTCAAGTTGAAGATGACAGTTCTAATTATACAGACGAGCAGCTTAAAAGATATATTGAATTAAACACGGAAAATTCCGACTTTGCAGGTTGGATAAAAATTGACGGCACGCACATAAATTATCCTGTTATGAAAAACAGTACGCTTGACTACTATTTGCACCGTAATTTTAATAAAGAGTATTCATATTACGGCACACCGTATTTAAGTGAGAAAAGCGATACTATGAAACCTACCGACAACATAGTTATCTACGGCCACAATATGCGAGATAACACTATGTTCGGCGATTTGAGCAAATACAAATCAAAAGAGTTTTTTGAAAAGCACAGATACATTCACTTTGATACGCTTGTAGATTTAGGAAAGTATGAGATTGTTTGTGTATTCAAAACCACACCGAGCAAATTCGATTATCAAAATTATACCGTATTTGATTCTCCCGATGAATTTTATTCGTATATATCAAAATGCAAAGAAAGCGAATACTACAACACCGATGTATCTTGCAGTTACGGTGACAAGTTAATAACGCTATCCACTTGCGAATACAGTCAAGAAAACGGCAGGCTTGTAGTAGTTGCCAAAAAGGTGAAATGATATGAGTGATGTTGAAATTAAAAAGGTTGCCGAGAAAACTCTTAAAACTGCCGATAATCTCGGCATAGCGACAGAAAAGGCTAAAGGGATAGCTTTAAAAGCAAAAGAAAAGGTTTCGGAAAGTGTCAGTGATAATTCCGAAAGCCCTGTTAATTATGCTATTGATAAAGTTCAGAATAATGCTAAATGTGCTTCGGAGGACGCTGTTTATCTTTTCAACAAGCAAGGCAAAAAGAGTGTAAACGAAACTGTTAAGAATACAAAAAAGCTCGGACAATCTATTGAAGAAGTTCGAGCAAAAAGAAAGATTAAAAATGATAAAAGAAAGGTGAATAACCCTGATAGATATACACCCAAAGCACCTGATGATACAGTTAAGACCGATGATATTGTATCTAAAAACACACTAAAGAATACTCAAAACAAAGTCCGCAATGCAAGCAGTATCAAAACAAAAGAAACCGTATCTGCCGTTAAATCAAAACAACCTATCATAAATGCAAGCAAACAATCTGCGAAAGATACAGCAAAAGCCATTAACAAATCATCTCAAATAGCTAAAGAAACGGCAAAGCAATCTGCCAAAGGTGCAAAGAAAGCTGCAAGAGCAACTAAAAGAGCCATCAAAGCTATGATTGAAAGCACGAAAGCACTTGTTAATGCGATTATTGCAGGCGGATGGGTATCTGTTGTAATAATCATTTTAATATGCCTTGTAGCTGCTTTATGTTCATCATTTTACGGTATATTCTTCTCAAGTGAAACATCGCAAAGCGGTATGAACATAACTTCTGTAATTCAGCAAATCAACAATGAATTTGATGACAAGATTGACGAGATTAAATTATCGGGCAGTTTTGACGGAGTAGAAGTAATCGGCAGTCGCTCTAATTGGAAAGATGTTTTATCTATTTATGCAGTTAAGACTACTACCGATGAAAACAATCCTATGGAAATTGCTACTGTTGATGAAAACAAAAAGTCGATTTTATCATCAATCTTTTGGGATATGAACGGCATATCAAAATCTGTTGAAACACGGACAGAAACGGTAACGAAAGAATCGACCGACGAACAGGGGAATACAGTTGAAACAACAGAGCAAGTTGAAAAGAAATATCTTGTAATAACCTTATCCGGCAAAACTGCCGATGACATGTCATCTACTTACTCGTTTAACGATACTCAAAAGAAATATTTAGCCGAATTGATGAGTGACAAAAACAACAAGCTTTGGGCATCGCTTATCTACAATATCGGCGGAGTATCGGGCGGTAGCGGTATTGACATTAAAGACCTTGATTTTTCAAACGAAACGGTCAATGACACGCAGAAGAAAATCGTTGCAGTAGCGACAAATTCGGCTAAATACGGTATTTCTGCCCGTTCGGGTTACTGTCAGGCTTGGGTCGCAGATGTATACCAAGCTGTTACAGGTTCAAGAGGTTCTGCTCACTGTGCTTTATGTGCTGCAGATATGTGGGCAGTATCAAGCGACTTTTCTCAAATCCCTGTCGGCGCAACTGTTTACGGCTATTCATCGAGCCAATACGGTCATGTCGGTATCTATATCGGCAATGGTAAAGTTGCTCATAATATCGGTTATGTGAAAGTACAATCTCTTGAAAGTTGGATTGAACAGTATAAAGGTTTTTGTTGGGGTTGGGAAAATGGGAATGATATTTTGAATTAATATATATGCCATATGACTGATTTAAAATAAAAAACACAAGTTATTTATATAGTAAAAATTCTATTGAAACATAACGGTGCGTCCTAAAAGTATATACAATTTGTGTATTGAAAGATTAAAAATACATAAAATATTTGTGAAGATATATACGAAAGGGATATAAAAATGGAATTAGATTATATTAAATTAGGTAAGCGAATAAGAGCAATCAGGATGGCAAAGGGATTAACGCAAGAGAAATTGGCTGAAAAAAGTGATTTATCTGCAAATCATATCAGTCATATAGAACGCGCAAATACAATGGTTGGCTTACCAACGCTTGTCCAAATCGTTAATGCATTAGAGGTAACTGTGGATGATGTTTTATGTGATAGTGTTTCTAATGCAAAAATTCCATATATTAATAGGATAACCTCGTTGGCTGCAGATTGTGATGAAAAGGAAATACGGCTGTTTTGTTCTGTATTGGAATCATTGAAGGAAACATATAGGAACATAAATAAGTAGGAGAATAATATTTCGGAAAATGAAAATTGCAGTATGTGATGATGAAGAGGAATTTTGTCAGAAAATCAAAAATTCGCTTGAAAAAACGGTTAGTAACGATGATGAAATAAAATATTTTAACAACGGAATTGAACTTTTGAATCATATGAGAAAAGATAATTTTGATATTGTCTATCTTGATATTGAAATGCCCAGCATGAATGGTATAGAAACAGCTGAGCAGTTGCTACAGATTAACCGAGGTATATTGATTATTTTTGTTTCAAGCTATAGCTGTTATATTTCAAGGGCATTTAAGCTGGATGCATTTCAATTTTTGATTAAAGAATTTGCCGATGAAAATGAAATTATATCAGAATATAGCAGAGCAAAGGAAAAATATCGTATTGAGCATTATCTGTATTCAATAAAGAAAAAAGAGGAAACTATAAAGATTGAAATAAACACAATTGCATATATTGAGTCTAAAAACCGCCATTTATATGCTGTAACGATTGACGGACAAGAACACGAGTTTCGCAGTAAAATGAATGATGAAGAAAAGAAGTTAAAAGCTTTTAATTTTGTCAGAATTCATGAAAGTGTTTTGGTTAATATGATTTACATAAGGCGAATAGACTCATCATCATTAACGCTTAAGTATCATAACGGAAAACAACTGCCAATCAGCAGAAGATATAAAGAAAGTTTAATGAATAAATACAATTTATATATTTCAGGACATAGTATATGAGATTTGAATTTTTTGTCATTCAAGCAATCAGTGTATTGTTGGAAATGATTGTTACATATAGCTATTTTGAGGCTTTGCTTTCTAATGAAAGAAACAACAGAAAATACAGTGAAAAGACAATATTGTTTTATTTGTTTGTTTTTATTGTGCTTACTGCAATACAATCGGCAGCACGTGATAATATATTTGTTGCCCCAATCAGTTTAGCAACAGGGATTATATTAATTAGCTTTATATATATTGGTGAATGGAAAAATAAAATATCGTTAAGTATTCTTTTATTGTTGATATTTATATTGTCGGAACTTGGTACAGGAATGATTATGTCCATGTTTTCTCATAAAAGTATGCAGGGAATGGAAAATAATCTTCTTCTGCATTTTCAGGGGATGTTTGTGTCAAAAATGACGGCATTTATTATTGTTAAGATTATTGCACGATTTAAGAATAAACATATTTATTCGCTTAATATAAAGTCTTGGTTCGGAATAATGCTGGTGCCCGTTACAAGTATAATTTCACTTTATGCGGTTGTAGAAATTGCATACACAATAAGCGATTTCAAAAATAATATTTATGTTCTTCTTATTGCCATATGTTTGATTACAGCCAATGTTATGTCATTTAATCTTTTTGAAAATGAACTGAAAAACGAAGAACAGAAATTGAGATATCAGTTTTTGGAAAGACAATTAAATGACGAAAAAGAATATTACAATACACTTGCGGAAACACAAAAAGAAATTAGAAGAACTTCTCACGATATGAAAAATTCCTTAACTGCAATTTTAGGTAGCCTTGATGATGGAAAAGTTGATGTAGCAAAAGATAAAATATGTAAAATGATTAATGTTTCTGATAATAGCTTGTATACTGTATATACAGGAAATATTATTGTGGATACGATGCTCAGTACAAAATGTAAGAGAATGAAAACCAGTAATATAACCTTTAAACCAATATGTGTTATCAGCAGTTTAAATGACTATGATTATATTGATTTTTGCATATTTTTAGGAAATGCCCTTGATAATGCAATTGAGGCTTGTGAAAAACTTTCGTGCGAAAGATATATTAATTTAAAAATTGTAGAAAAAGATAACATACTTCATTGCCGTATTGAAAATTCTTTTGACGGAAATATTTTGAAACCAAATGAAAAAACAAGCAAGGATAACAAATTGCTTCATGGATTTGGTATTGATAATATGAAAACCATTATAAGTGAAAATGGCGGAAATTTGAATATCAGCATTAAGGATAACAAATATATTGTATATGCTTTGTTTATAATGTGAAGATAAAATGATTATACTCCCGGTCAGTAATGATCGGGAGTTTTTATTTGTCAAAAATGCAACTAAGTTTGTTAAAAGTGCAACCTTTATTGATTTGAATATTACAGTATGTTAAACAAGATATGAGGAGGTGTAGCAGTGCTGTCTAAAGTTTCAAAAAAAATGTCATCATATTTTATTGAACGAGGGGAGGTTTTAGAGGAGGAAAGAGAGGTTTATGATTATTATTTTGAAATTTTACTATCGACCATTTTAAATGCATTGTTTTTAATTGTATGCGGAATTGTTTTTAAAAATTTTATAAATACAATTTTGTTTATGATTGGTTTTATTATTTTTCGAATAGTTAGCGGAGGATTTCATGCAAATTCTCATTTTAAATGTTTTTTAACATTGGCTGGCGTATATTCAATATCGTTAATAATGTTGAAATTCATGCCTGAAAAATGTCTTAATATATTATCAATTATATTTTTGCTTATAAGTACATTGCTAATATACTTTGATGCACCCGTGGAACATAAAAATAATCCATTAGACGATAAAACAAGAGAAAAATTAAGAAAATATGCACAGATATTGTCAGTTTTAATTTCTTTAATAATAATTGTCCTTATATTTACAATAGGTTTTAGTAAATATATTTTCAGTTTTTGCTATGGAATGTTTGCTGTTGCAATTTCCATTGCAGCAGTAAAAATAAATGAAATAATAATGAGAGGTTAGAATATGAAAAAGAAAAAATTGCTGCAATCCATTATGGCAATAATGCTTGTACTGTTTACCCTTTTCAGTTCTATGACAGCAATGGCAGAGCCGCTGGCTGAAGCTGTTACAGAAGTCACCGAAGCAGCAGAAAAGGAAGAACAGGAAACCTTTATCTATCCTGAAGAGAAAACCTTTGAAGAAGATAAAGAGGCGGCTCCTGCACCTGATGAAGAATTGCGCGAGCCTGATGTGGCAGAACAGACCAAAACGGATGAATTCGGCGAGCCTGTTGTAATCAGCGAGCACTCAAAAATTTATCAGACAGGTGATAACACTTTCAAAACCGTGTATTCCGAAATTCCCAATACATTTAAGAAAAACGGTAAGCAGAAGGAATACGACAATACACTTGTTCTGAAAGAAAAGGTTATCGGTCAGGATTACTATACTAACAAGCAGAGTGATATTGATGTTAAGTTCCCCGCAGAAATAAAAGAAAATAAGGGCATAACTTTCGAGTATGGAAAAACAAAGGTTGACCTTATTCCGACAGAGGGTGATTATTCAAAATCTGCTGTTAAAGAGAATGCCATTCTGTATAACGATGTGTATGATGGAATTGATGTTCAGTATACAATCCATGAGCTTGGTCTAAAAGAGGATATTATCCTGAATAAGCATATAGACAAAACTGTATTTACATACAAACTCGATACGCATGGTGCTAAAGCAAGACTTGAGAACGGCGTTATCAATCTCTATGAGAAAAAGTCGGACGAGCCTGCATTGACGCTGTCTGCTCCAATGATGACAGATGCTGATGCAAAAGTATGCGAAAATGTTGAGCTTTCATTGGTAGAGGAAAAGGGCGAATATATCGTTACCGTTACTGCCGATAAGGAATGGCTGGATGCAGCTGAACGTGCTTATCCTGTTAAAATTGATCCGAACTTTACAGTTCCAGCAAGCAAAATCACAGTGATTACCGCAAGCCAGTTCAGAGGTGTTTATGAAGGCAAATCCTATGGCTATGCAGGCAGTTTAACTGATGATCAGATTGGTGCGCCCGGAACAGGCGATCTTGGTAAAACAAGAATGTATTTTTCCATCAATGACGATTTTAGTTCAATACCTGAAGGCTCAAAGATTAATAGTGCTACATTTCGTATTTACCAGTATATGAACTATAACAGAGGCAAAACACAGTTCGGATGTTTCCGTATTGAAGATTCATGGAATGTTTCTTCTCTGAGGTGGAATAATGCAATCAAACTAAATCAGTCCCCTTGCGGTGAAAATTCGGTTTCAACATCAAAAATCGGATTTCATGAATTTGACTGCCGTGAAACCGTAAACAACTGGGTGCAGGGCATTCAGGATAATAATGGTTTTGTTGTTCAGGCTCTTGATGAAACAGATACAGGAAGCCCTTTCTTTACTCCGCTGTCAAAGGCAAGTAATCCGGGACAGGATGCGTTCACACCGGATAAAGCGCCGCAGCTTATCATTGACTGGGAGGTTCCGAATCCTGTTGACCCAAATTATCCACTTGATGAAACCACCATCAATCTCAGAACGATTATTGAAACCAATAAAGATGGCTTGTTAAGATTCCATGGAATCTTTGCAGATGGTGTTGCTCAGCCGGGTGCAGCTGTAACATACAAATTTAACGATTCATCTAAAAATCAGGATGGCACTGTAGATGCATCTCCCTCCTACAAATATCCTGATTCTTTAGCTTGGAGTCAGTATTTTCCAGAAAGAGCAACCAAGTATAAGGATATTTTAAGCAACTGGCAGACGCTTGTTCCATTTACAAATCCTGATTACAATATGATTTATAAATATTCTGCAACTGCTGAAAAGGATGGCGTAAAAGGCAACACTGCAACAAGTGACGAATTCCTTGTATATAAAATCAAGCAGTATGATACACTGCCTAAAATTGCAAATTATTATGGTGTTCCGCTTGAACAGATTATGTTTGATAACCGTGTTCAGGATATGCTTTTGGTAGAAAACAACACCATTGTTATTATAAACCCGAGAAAGAATGGCAACAGACCATATAATCCGGAGCCTCTTTCCGATGAGGATAAAAGAAAGATTGACTCTTTATTAATCGGTCGTGCAAAGCATTGTGAATTTGGCTTTGAACCTGTAAATCTCAATACAGGTAATTTCTATTTTAATACGACTGATGTGTCTGTTCCCGATTACAGCGGTACATTTAATATAGACAGAACTTATAATTCAAAGGCAGCAGACTACAACAGTTCATTCGGACGCGGCTGGCATTTTGAATATGATGAGTTCATCTCAAAGCTTGAGAGCGGAACCTTTGTATACTCACGCGGCGACGGCAGTGCTATCTACTTTGAGCCGGACGGCCAGGGCGGATACACTTGCCCTGACGGATATAATCTCACCTTTACACCTGTTAAAATCGGTGAAAAAGAGGGCGATTTCGGCGGTGAAGAGCTTGAAAAGTACAATGTATATGAGTATGAGGTTAAGTCTGCCGACGGTGAGGTAAGACGCTTCAACACAATGGGTATGCTTACCAAAATCACGGATGCAAAGGGATTGGTTACATCACTCAGCTACGATGATGATTATACCCTCAAATCAATTACATCTCCTGCCGGAACAACATATTCATTTTCATACACAGAAGACGGATATATTAAATCTATTACCCTTCCGAACGGCAAAACACTCAATTATGCCTATGACGATAACAACAACCTTGTTTCCTACAAGGATGCCAACGGCAATGAGATTAAGTACGCTTACGACAGCAAGCATCAGATGACCTCGTGGACAGATGCCGAGGGCAATGTGATTGTTACAAACACCTACGATAATGAAGGTAGAGTAACAAAACAGGTGGATGCCAACGGTGCTGTCAGCACACTTGCTTATGCAAATGGTAAAACTACAACAACCGATGCAAACGGCAATGTTACTGTATATAACTATGACAATCAGTACCGCACAACGAAGATTGAATATCCGAATGGCAGTACCGAAGTTAAAACATATGACAGCAGCAACAACCTCGCAAGTGTAACGGATAAAAACGGAAATAAAACCGAATATACTTATGACGGCAACGGCAATATTTTAACTGAAAAACGCTTTGACGGTGCTGTTAAAAAGTATGAATACAACAGTAATAATCAAATTACAAAGGTAACCGATTATGACGGCAAAACTACATCCTATGAATATAGCAACAAGGATTTAGTTAAGCAGATTAACAATAACGGTACGGAGCTTACCTTTGAATATGATAGCAAACACCGACTTATTAAAAATACTGATGCAAAAGGCAATACAGCTTCCTTTGGTTTTAATGGAGCACTCGTTACCTCAATCACAACAGCTGACGGAAATACAACCGAGTATAACTATGACAGCATGGGTAATCTTGTCAGTGCTGTTGATGCCGCAGGCAATATCACAAGATATACCTACGATGCCGCAGGCAGAAAATTAACTGAACAGGCTGCTGATGGCGGTGTAACACATTTCACATTTGATAAAGCCGGTTCCGTAACATCCATTAAAGATGCAAAGGGTTCAAAAACCACCTTTACATATGACGGAATGGGAAATATTATCAGTGCTGTTGATCCGTTGGGCAATACACTCGGATTCACCTATGATGCACTGAACAATAAACTCACCGAAACCGATGCAGACGGCAAAACGGTTAGATGCTATGTCTAATCTTTCATCAAAGACAGATGCAGACAATAATACAACAACATATGAATATGACAACGATGGTAATTTAATAAAAACTACCTATCCGAACGGTAATGTTGAAACCGCTGAATTTGATAAGAGATTTGGTTTGGTATCCTCTATCACCAACGGCGAGGGTGAAGAATCACAGTTCACCTATGACTCTGTTGGCAATATGATTAAGCAGATTAGTGCAGACGGCACAGCTGTTAATTATACTTATGACAATATGAACAGAGTTCTTACCTCTGTATCTTCATCAGGTCTTGAAACAACATACACTTACGATAATAACAGCAATGTTACAGCCGTAAGTGATAATATGGGCCGTGTTATTGAGTTTGCATATGATGCAATGGACAATCATACGCAGACTGCTTTGCCCGACGGAAGCACTGTTAAATATGAGTATGATGCACTTCGCAGAGTTGTTAAAACAACAGACGGTGAAGGAAATTCAATTAGCTATACTTATGATGCACTCGGCAGAATATTAACTGCAACCGATCAGCTCGGCAGAGTAACCACATATGAGTATGACCTTAACGGCAATATGATTAAGCAGATTGCCGCAAATGAGGGTGTAACAACTTATGAGTATGACAAAATCAATCAGCTTACAAAGGTTACGGATGCGTTAGAGCACAGCACCGAATTTGAATATACAAACGGTGAAGTGTTATCGAAAATCACTGATGTATTCGGTAATGAAATGGTTTACGAATTCAACGGCAGAAACCTTACAACCAAGGTTACCGATGAATTGGGCAATGCAAACTCTCTTGTATATGACGGCAACGGCAATGTTGTATCATCAACCGATGCAAGAGGAAATACATCAACCTATACATATGATAATGCAGACAGGCTTATCAAGGCTGTTTCTCCTGAAGGTTTAGAGGTAACGTATACCTACAATGATAAAGGACAGCTTATTCAGGAATCCGATAACTCCGGCAGCAGTAATACCTATGAATATGATTCAGCCGGCAGACTGCTTAAAATTACGGATGCTCTGAATCATACAACTGAATACACATACGATAAGTTAGATAATATTACCTCAATCAAGGCAGCAGACGGCAATACCACTACCTATGCATATGATCTTATGGGTAATGTATCTGCTATCACGGATGCAGAGGGCAAAACAACAACTTATACGTATGATAAAAACGGCAACCTTATCGGCAAAGAGGATGAGGAGCACCGTATCTGGCAGTATCATTACGATGCAGCCGGCAGATTGACAAAGGATATTAATCCGCTTGAGGAAGAAAACACCTACGAATACAACGCACTGGATATGCTCACTAAGTATACTGATGCAAAGGGTGTTACAACACTTCGCAACTATGATATTCTCGGTAATCTTCTTGATGAAACAGACGGTAACGGTAACAAAACATCATATGAATACGATGCTCTTTACCGTTTGATTAACACAACGGCACCTGACGGCGGAAAGCAGGAATTTCTGTATGATGCCGCAAGCCAGCTTGTTAAATTCAAGGATGCTTTAGGCAACATTACGCAGTACGGCTATGATGCAAACGGCAACCTTACAAGTCTTACTAATCCTAACGGCGGTGTATATTCATATACCTATAATAAGGATAATTATCAGACAACAATTACCGACCCGCTTGAAAATGTAACAGCAAGCATCTATGACCTTGCAGGCAGACTGACGAAGAAAACGCTGCCGAACAATGCAGAATATACCTATTCCTATGATGCAATCGGTAGAATTATTGCACAGACTGCGCCCGAAGGTCTTTCAAAGGCATATACCTATGACGAGGCGGGCAACCTTGCAAGCGAAACGGATCAGTCAAACCGTACAACAAGCTATACATATGACATTATGCACCGCCTTACATCTTCTACAAATGCAAAGGGCGCTGCAACCACACTCACTTATGATAACCGCGGTAATCTCTCCACCATTACATCACCAAAGGGCAATAAGACAACCTATACCTATGATGCACTTGATAGAATCAGCAAAACACTTGACCCTGTTGGCAGAGTGGAAGAGTATACTTATGACCCTGTAGGCAATGTTACGGAAATCACCAAGAACGGCGGCAGAGCATACAGCTATACTTACGATAATGTCGGCAATCTCACATCTGCCAAGAATCCTATGGAGCAGGTGCAGAACTTCTCTTATGATTCCATGAATCGTTTAACAAGTGAAACGGACCTTGCAGGCAAGAAAACCTCATATACTTATGATTTGAACGGTCAGCTTACATCTGTTACTGACAGGAACAATGCCGTAACCTCATACACCTATGATGCCAACGGCAATATCACTTCCATAACAGATCCTGAAAACCGCAAAATATCATACACTTATGATCTGCTTGACAGAATCACAAAGGTAACCGAGGGCGAAACACAGACCGCTGCCTATGAATATGATTCAGTCGGCAATCTTACCAAGTATATTGACGGTAACAACAAGATAACTACCTATACCTACAACAAGTTAGGTGAAATGACATCTATTACCGACCCGCTGGGCAAGGTTAAGGAATTTTCCTACAATGTCAATGCAATGCTTGATACCGTAACCAATCCTGACGGCTCAACCGTAAATTATGACTATGATGTGCTTGACGAATTGATTGGAAAGCGTTATGATAATGAGGAAGACCCGCAGGCTCTTTACGGTTATGATATAGACGGCAATCGCATCTCTATGGATGATGTTGCAGGTACTACCGAATACGAGTATGACGAGGTCGGCAGAATCACAGCCGTTAACCTGTCAAACGGAAAACAGATAAAGTATGCCTATGACGAATACGGCAATATCTCAAAGCTCACCTACCCAGATAACACTACGGTTCAGTATACATACAATGAGCTGGATCAGATTACACAGATTAAGGACAGACAGGGCAAGGTAACAAAATATGACCGTGATGCCAACGGCAATATAACCAAGGTAACAAGACCGAACAATACATATTCAACCATTGAATATGACGATATGGGCAATGTGATCAAGGTTGTGAATATGGGTAAAAACCCGTATTACGATATTGAGGAAGAGCTTTCCGCCTTTGCCTATACCTATGACAAGTCGGGCTTTATCACAGGTGAAATTGCCAAGAACGGCAAGCGCATTGAAACAAGTCAGTACCAATATGACGAACGCGGTCAGCTTGTAAAGGTATCGCAGACCGTTACCGAAAACAACAAGTTTGTTGAAGAAACGGAAATGGTCTACACCTATGACGGTGCAGGCAACCGATTAAGCGCAGTCAAGACCAGCGGAGATAAAGCGCTCTGCAACATTCTGTACACCTACAATGACAACAGTCAGATTACGGATATTGAAAGCGACTGCGATGATAACAAGCAGACACATGTTATTCTCACCTACGATGAAAACGGCAATCTCAAGAATACCACCTGTAACGATACGGAAAAGGTAAGAGATTACACATATGATAATGAAAACCGTTTAAAGGCTGTTAAGGAAAACGGCTCGCTGTTAATGGCTGCTCTTTACGACGGCAACGGCGACAGAATATTCCGTCTTGATTACCGTAAGAATGAAGAATATGTATCCAATCAGGCAGGCACAGCCGAGAATGTATATTATCCGTCAGGCTCTGTAAACAGTGCTTACGATACAGATGTCATTCTCAATGAGATGCTCATTCCGAACGGTGTAACCAACAACACAGCTATTAATTATGAGCTGACAGGTTACATCAATGACATCAACACCGAATATACACAGACTCTTATGGCGTTCGGTGCTAACGGCAATACTACCAATGTTTATGAATACGGAGACGGCAGAAATAGTGCCACAATAAACGGTACAAAGGGTTACTATCTCTATGACGGCAGAGGTTCGGTTGCAGGCTTAACAGGCAACAGCGGCGGCAGTATGATTACCTACCGCTACGATGTTTACGGCAACACAATCAAGTCCAACTACACCCTGAATAATCCGTATCAGTATAATGCTGAGTATACCGACAGCTCAACAGGCTTGCAGTATCTCCGTGCAAGATATTACGATTCTTCACAGGGTAGGTTTACCACTAAAGATACCCTTCTCGGCAGTACCGAAAAGCCGATTACAAGAAATCTCTACACTTACTGTGGAAACAATCCGCTGAACATCACCGATCCAAGTGGTCATGGCTGGTGGAGCAATGCATGGAATGGTGTTAAGAGTGCGGCTAAAACAGCAGGCAACTGGGCAAACAAGCATATCGTTCAACCGGTTAAGAAAGCTGCAAACACAGCTGTAAACTGGGCTAATAACCATGTTGTTCAGCCAATAAAGAACAAAATCACCAATTCTGCTGCTTATCAGAGGGGCAAGCAGTATGTTAAGAAAAAGTATCAA
>JABLTP010056240.1_pt1 | contig 23705 bp, 12 predicted proteins | sample 7160111 | NCBI WGS metagenome assembly JABLTP01 (sample SAMN14651227, study PRJNA627086) | human gut metagenome | isolation source: feces | host: Homo sapiens
AACTGGAATCCTGTGGTCCCGGGCATGCTTCCGGATGGAACTGTACAGTAAAGATGTTCTTTCCATTATATGCCATACCCTCGTTTGTTCCGTCGTTGACGTTTACAAATGCAGGATGTGCGATATTTTTCTCCTCAAGTCCCTCTGCGTCTACAACGTAGCCATGGTTCTGGGAGGAAATATATACTCTTCCTGTCTCAAGGTCTTTAACCGGATGATTTCCGCCTCTGTGACCGTATTTCATCTTATGGGTGTCTCCGCCTGTTGCAAGAGCCATAAGCTGATGTCCAAGACAGATGGCAAAGATCGGTACATCAGAGTCGTAAAGTTTTTTGATCTCTTTAATAATAGAAGTACATTCCTTCGGATCTCCAGGTCCGTTACTGAGCATGATGCCGTCCGGATTGTCTCCAAGGATTTCTTCTGCAGATGTCAGAGCCGGGTAAATAGTAACCTGGCATCCTCTCTCATTCAGTGAGCGTGCAATGTTTTTCTTGGCGCCCAGATCAAGAAGGGCAACCTTCGGTCCGTTCCCCTTAAGCACTTCCTTTTCGCGGCAGGAAACCTTCTCTACCACTTTTCCTGTTGTATATGCTTTTAATCTGGGGATGATTGTATCCAGGTCATAGTTCTCATCAACTGTGATCATTCCGTTCATGGTTCCCTTCTCACGAAGGATCTTAGTCAGTGCTCTGGTATCAATTCCTGCGATTCCCGGAATGTCGTTTTTGCTCAGAAAATGCTGAATGGTGTCTACGCTTCTGAAGTTGCTGGGAACTCGTGATAATTCGCGTACAATAAATCCGTCAATCCACGGCTTCCTTGATTCCTGGTCATCATAACAGATTCCGTAGTTTCCGATCAGCGGATATGTCATACACACCGCCTGTCCTGCGTAAGAAGGATCCGTCATTACTTCCAGATAACCGGTCATGGAAGTGTTAAAGACAATTTCACTGATGACTTCCCTTGCAGAACCAATGCTAGTTCCTGTAAATACATGGCCATCTTCCAATATCAGAAATGCTTTCATACAATCTCCCTTTCTTTGTTCTCTTATTTTATCCTAAATCTTCAAGATTGTATCACAGGAATCGTCATTTTTCAACACCATATGCAAAAAAAATGTATAAAACTAACTTAAAATATTTTTTTTGAATTTTTTTAATTTTTTTGAATTTTTCTATTGACATTATCCAATTCCTGAGTTATTATAAGTGAGCAGTCGACGAGCGGAGCAAACAAAGCGAAGCAAGCCGGTTGAAAAAATGCAGGAATGGCGGAATTGGCAGACGCGCAGGCTTCAGGTGCCTGTGGTCGCAAGATCGTGTGGGTTCAAGTCCCATTTCCTGCATTCTTTTTTATTTTATCCAAAATCAAAAAAACAGAAGCGCCCAACACCGGCACTTCTGTTTTTTTATTTATTTTTCTTTTTCAGAAAAGATCTCGCTCCCGCCCCAGAGAAGCGCACCTGTAAATATGAAAAGATCCGAAATATTAAATACGACCTTCTTAAGCTTCGGATTTTCCACATTCAGTCTCACATAATCCGTGACGTATCCCTTTCTGCGACGTTCCGTATAATTATTCAGACCGCCGCCCAGGATCATGGAAAGCCCAAGCTTGGATATGCGTGTACCTTTTTCTCCGGAAGTACGTATATACTCCCAGATCGCACCGCCCAGCACCATAGATGCAAGATCTCTCAGGAATTCTTTATCTTTGTTTTTTAATATTCCAAGCATCATCCCATGATTATGGCAATTTCTTACGATCAGTCTGCCTCCCAGGCACTTTTCCTTCAGATCTTTCTTTTCCGATGTGTTGATTTTCTTCTTTATATAATAGTCTGTACCAAAGATTCCCGCCGTCAGTAAATTCCACAACATTATTCCCTCTCCTTATTTCTGTGGTCTACATAATACTCAGGCAGGCTCCCACTGGGGAAAGCCTGCCTTATATGCTTATGGTTATTCTGTTTTTTCTTCTATTGTTTCTGTATTTTCCGGATCAGCCGCAGGCTCCTCTGTTTCTGCAGATCCCACTTCCGTTCTTTCCTCTTCCAATTCCGGATCTGATCCTGATGTTTCTGTTTCTGACGCTTCTGCGGTTTTTGCTGCCACTTCTGTAGCTTCTTCTGTTTCTACTACTTCTGACGCTTCTACTGTCTCTTCCGGATCTGCTGCCGCTTCTGTAGCTTCTGCGTTTTCTTCCGCTTCTGTCTCCGGTACTTCTGTCACCTCTGCCTCAGCAGCCTCTTCAAGCTCCTCCTCTGCCTGCTCGATCACATCAGCAGCTTTCTCTTCCAGCTCCGCTGTAGGACACGCCGCTCCGCAATACGGACAGAAGCTGGCCTCCCGCATCACCGCCTTATGGCAGGCCGGGCAGAACTTCTCCCCTTTACTGGCAGCGATCGCATCTCTGTAGTGATCTGCCTCCAGCATGTGCTGGCTGATCTCCTCGCAGATAACTCCCGTCTCACCGTCAACGGCTTCTCCCTGCTCATAACGTGTATAGATCATCTTTCCGATATCCATCATCAGCTTTTCGGTCATACGCTCCTGTGCAGAGAGCTTGTTACGGATCTTCTGGATCTCATAGAGATTCTCTGCTCTGGAACTTAAGCCCTTTGCCTTTCTTGTCAGTGTGTTTCCCAGATCATCCCAAAAACTGCTTTTTGCCATATCTGTCACGCTCCTTTATATATTAAAGAATCTTCTTGTTTCTTATCCTTCCAGTGCCGGGATCTCCTGTCCACGCATAAGGATCTTCGGACCTCCGTTGCCCTGAATGTATCCCTCTGTGATCACGACCTCACCGATATTGTCGTCCTTCGGGATCTCATACATGATATCCAGCATATATTCCTCCAGGATAGCCCGGAGAGCTCTGGCTCCTGTATGGCGTTCCAATGCCTTACGGGCAATGGCATGTAAGGCACCGTCCTCAAACTCCAGTTTTACTTCATCCAGTGCCAGAAGCTTCTTGTACTGTTTCAGAATGGCGTTCTTCGGCTCCTTGAGGATTTTCACAAGCATATCTTCCGTCAGCCCGTTCAGGGTAAAGATGATCGGAAGACGACCGATAAATTCCGGAATCATTCCAAATGCACGGAGATCATCTACCGTTACTTTCTCCAGCACATGCGGATCATCATCATATTTGTCCTTCAGATCTGCATAAAATCCGATAGACGCCTGTTTATTCAGTCTTTCTTTGATGATATTCTCAAGATCCGGGAACGCACCGCCACAGATAAACAGAATGTTCCTTGTATTTACAGTCACCATAGGTACCATGGCATTCTTGCTGGTAGCACCTACCGGAACTTCCACTTCACTTCCCTCCAGAAGTTTCAGAAGTCCCTGCTGGACAGCCTCTCCGCTGACATCTCTCTGGTTGGTATTCTTCTTCTTTGCGATCTTATCGATCTCATCGATGAAAATGATCCCGTGCTCTGCCTTCTCCACATCATTATCTGCAGCTGCAAGCAGCTTGGATACTACGCTCTCGATATCATCACCGATATAACCGGCCTCTGTAAGAGATGTGGCATCTGCAATGGCAAGCGGTACCTGAAGAAGTCTGGCAAGCATCTTCACCAGATAAGTCTTACCGCAGCCTGTAGGTCCAATCATCAGCATATTGGATTTCTCGATCTCAATATCATCCATGGTATCTGTGGCAACTCTCTTATAATGGTTGTATACACCTACAGACATTACCTTCTTGGCATATTCCTGTCCGATCACATATTCATCCAGAGTTGCTTTGATCTTATGTGGTGCAGGAATATCTTTGAGATCGATCACCGGCTTCGGAGTCTCTGATTTTTTCTTGATCTTCTTCGCCTGGTTTCCAGGATTCTGGAAACTGCTGAGATCGATCATGCTCACATTCGGCATGTTAAAAAGATCGGAATAATTTCCATTGTTCATCTGGGTGTTCATAGTATCAAAGCTTTTCTGCATGCAATCCGCACAGATATGTATATGATTAGGAAGGTCAATCATCTTCCCTGCCTGACTCTCCGGTCTGCGGCATAAAAAACAGAATTTCTCGTATTTCTGCTCCTGGTCATTGTCTTTATTATTATCAAACTGATCTGCCATAACATTTCCTTTCTGGTTTTTATTATGCATATTATAGCACATAATCCGGCTGTATCAAATTAAGTTTTTATAAACCGGGGAGCTGCATGTTCTTATGCAGCTCCCCGGTTTATAAATGGTTATCCTGTATTTTCTTTTATTTGTCAGAAGAGGGTTTGCTTCCAAGGGTCACTTCAACCGTCTGTTCCTTGTATTCTCCGCTGTTCGCTCTGGAGATCACCACTTCGATGGTTTCTCCTGCCTCATAATACTGCAGCTTATCAACAAGGTCATCCTTGCCGCTTACCTTCTGTCCATCCAGCTTCACAATGATATCGCCTTTTTTGATCCCTGCATTATCTGCTGCGCCACCTTCCGTTACCTCAGTAATAAAAGCACCTGCCGGCATATTATACATCTGGATGGCTTCTGTTGTAAGATCGGCAGCCTTGACTCCCATATATCCTACCTTGGAAGAATCTTCCACCTTATCCCTGGTTTCGCGGTTCATCAGTTCTTCCAGGATCGGCTCTGCCTTGGAGATTGGAATGGCATATCCCATGCCTTCCACCTGACTGTCTGCATACTTGGCCGCATTGATACCGATCACTTCACCGTTCATGTTCAGAAGTGCACCGCCACTGTTTCCGGGATTGATTGCTGCATCAGTCTGGATCAGTCCGCTGGCTTCTCCGTCCTCTGTACTAATGCTTCTGTTAAGGGCACTTATCCATCCGGAGGTAACTGACTGTCCATAGCCCAGTGCATTGCCAATGGCAACCACCTGCTCACCAACTACAAGATCGTCCGAGCTTCCCATCTGTGCGATCTTGATCTCCTCCATGGTCTCATCCGGAATATCGGATTTCTCCACTGCCACCACTGCCAGATCATTCTCTTCATCAGTGCCTTTGATCTTGGCAGAAACTGCGTTATCCACATCCGCATCTCCATCGGAGCTGCTTGCCATAGCCTGGGTTTCTTCTTCCGCTCCTACCACATCACTGCCTGCAAAGCACACAGTAAGTGTAGTCGCTCCAGATACCACATGGTTGTTAGTCGCAATGAGAAGCTCGCTGTCATTTTCTCCTACAATAATACCGGAACCACTTCCTGCACTCTGATACTGCCTCGTTTCATATCCGAAAAAGCTTGGGATCTCCTGCACACTGACAGATGTAATGGCAACGATAGAAGACATGGTTGCCTGGGCTACACCGGCCACTGTACCACTCTCTGCCACAATATCCTTCACAGTAGAATCCGCAGAGCTACTGTCAGTACTATCCTCTGTTCCGGTAACTGTTTCTGTCTTTCCGATCGTTGTACTGCTGTCATTTCCTCTGTATTTATCTGCTGCAATATTCACGCCCTGAAAAACCACTCCGGCTACCAGCCCAAAGATCACAGCCAGTGCCACCGCAGTGGCTGCTTTCTTTCCAAAGCTGTTGTTGCCTGAAAAATCTCTCTTTTTCCGCGGCTTTTTGGGCGGTATATTTCCACCGGCATAATTACCGGCCTGAGGCTGATGCACCTCATAATGTCCGTATTTTGGTTTCTCCTGCGAAGTGCCTTCACTCTGTCCGGCACCTGCATCGCTGTCCTGTCTGCTCTCCTGCATCCTGCGTCCCTCAGAATAAGGATGCGTCAGCGGTTTCTGTTCTGCCGAAGCATTCTTATCCTCATCCGGCAAGTCTGTCCCCCATTTATTCTCTTCACTCATGCCTCTGGTGCTCCCTTCTATGTTATCTGATGCATGTATCTATTACTGCTCACTCCGTTCTCAGTAACATTTATTTCTCTTATAAAAGACAGTTTAACAGGGAATTGTGTTTAAACTGTGATATCTCTTTTAAAAAACCGTGACCTGCTCTTATTTGTTCTTTTTCCAGTATTCCGGATTCATGGTGCAGGAGCGGATCATTTTTTCAGGGAGCTTTTTGTATCGTTTTCCGAGAAAATATCCGGCGTATTTGGAGACACTTTGCAAAAACAGTCCGGGGATCAGCCATATGTGGCCTGTTTTCAGAAGATATGCCATGCTTTTTTTTACCAGCCGGATGCCCTCACCTTCGGAAGGCACTCCTTCAAAAACCTCCGGATGCTCCGCCTGGGAAACTCCCAGATCAAAATTCCTGTGGAACTGCTGCATACAGGTGTAATTGTGAGAATGATATACACGCGCTTCTGATACATAGGCAACTCCATAGCCTTTTTTTACCATCCAGCCTGCATAGATCATATCTTCATTAAAAATAGCATGCTCCGGAAATCCACCAATCTCATCATAGATCCTGTGATCATAAGCAGCACAGACGTTGGAGCAGAAATATGTTTTGATCCCGTAGGTCTGTACATCTTTTTCCGTTTTCAGACAGGACTGTTCCGGATAATTAAAGGAACGGGTATATTTTTCCAGAAATCTGCAGTCCTTTTTTGGAAGCTGACGCGCATAAGCGGCTCCTGCCTGTGGATTCTCTGCAAGAGCTCCTACCAGTGCTCCGATCAGTTCCCTGTCTGCCGGCATTGCATCCTGTGTCATAAATACAAGGATCTCCGCATCCGAAAGCTCTGCCGCCTGCCTTCTGGTACCGCCATGGTCAAATTCTTCTTTTGTAAGATGCCGGACTTCCACAAGCGGATATTCCTGTTCCCAGGTCTCTTTCCAGAATTTCTTTTCTGTATTCATGACAAGGATCTTATTGATAGGATATTTCTGTGCGCTGAGTCTTTCCAGCAGTTTTTCAAATTCTTCTCCCGGACGGTATGCCGGGATGATCACGTCTGTTTTTAATGTTCTCATATTTGTCTCCTGTCCAGAAAGGACCACCCGTTACTGGATGGTCCCTTCTGCTGGTTGCTTATTTTGATGTTTTATTCATTCTCCGAATAATCTTCTCCGTCGGTATAATCGCTATAATCCGTATCGGAATCGTCCGTATCTGTGCTGTAATCGTCTCCGGAATAATCCGTATCTGTGCTGTAATCGTCTCCGGAGTAATCCGAATCATAATCTGTGTCTGTGCTGTAATCAGCATCATCACTTGTGTCCGTACTGCTGTAATCTGTGGATGTATCTCCCTGCCACGTGTACGAATCATCCGTTGCGTCATTCGGTGTATCTGTCACCGCAGGTGCAGTGTCCTGCACGTCGCCTCCGCCTGCGATATTTGTGATCTGGGCACTTCTGTTGAGTACATCCTGCGTCGGAGTGTAACTGGTGTCTCCATACAGAAACTGATGCATCTTCAGAACATTGGATTCCAGTGTGGTAGGTACGATAACGCTGCCCTTTACCTGGGCAAATTTATAATCATTGGGGAAGCCTGTAGTTTCATCAATACTGTAGCCGATCATAGCCGGGATCATCTTCAGGATCTCTGTTTTGGAAACAGAAGTTTTGACCATCGGGAATACTTGATCCATAATATCAAAGATAGTGGAAAGTCCTGCCTTTTTCGCCTTATCTACGATCATCTGGATCACTCGTCTCTGTCTCTCGGTACGTCCCATATCAAGACTTGCAGTATAACGGATACGGCAGTAGGAGGTAGCCTGTACACCATTAAGATGATAGGTATCTACGATTGCTTCCTCATCCTCCGGCTTCGGATCCGGCAGTTCGATCGGTGTGTAGCTCTTTCCGGTTTCCTCTGATGTCTCCACACAGTAATTGTTCATATGAACGATCTCCGCATAGGAAAGAGGGATGTCCAATCCTCCGAGGCAGTCTACCACAGTTACCAGCGCATTAAAATCAATGGCAACATAATCTGTGATATTCAGATCCAGATTCGTATTCAGCATGGAAACCGCGTTGGTCGGTCCGCCAAATGCATATGCCGAATTGGCTTTGGAATAGGTATCATCCTTTACATTGAGAAGGGTATCTCTATAGACAGACACAAGTTTGACTGCCTTCGTATCATTGTTGATACTCGCAATGATGATGGTATCACTGTTCTCTGTATTCAGCTTCTCATTCTTGCTTCTGTGGTCCAGTCCGAACAGTGCATAGGTGGTATATCCCGTCATCTGCGGTGCCTGATCATTAGTTACAATATCCTGGTCTGCAAGATCTGTTTCCTGGATGTCGATCTTATCCAGTTTGGCTGAGATCTGACCATAAACGAACAGACCTCCGATAAACAGGAGCAGTACGACGATCTCCAGGATAAATAAAATCTTCTTGCTTTTTTTCCGAGGTTTTGACATCTTTTCCTTTTCCCCTTTTTAGTATGCGTTCTTATTAATAAATCCTTTGAATATGGTAAGAAACATGATCTTTATATCAAATCCCACAGACCAGTTTTCGATATAATACAGATCACACTCTATCCTTTTTCTGATAGAAGTATCTCCACGATAGCCATTTACCTGTGCCCACCCGGTAAGACCCGGCCGCACCTGATGCTTGACCATATAACGTGGTATCTCCTCCCTAAACTTTTCTACAAAAAACGGCCGCTCCGGTCTTGGTCCCACAAGACTCATCTCACCCTTCAGAATGTTAAAAAGCTGTGGAAGCTCATCCAGACTGGTATGACGCATAAATTTACCGATTCCGGTAACTCTTGGATCGTTCTTTACTGTCCACGCCTTTTTTTCTTCTGATTCTTTCTGGATCTCCATGGAACGGAATTTATACATCCGGAAAGTCTGATTATGAAGCCCGACACGTTCCTGCTTATAGATCAGCGGTCCCGGCGAAGTCAGCTTGATCAGCATACACAACACCAGCATCACTGGTGAGGACACAATGATCGCAACGATCGCGCCTGCAATATCCATAGATCTCTTGATCAGTGCATTAAACGTGTTGCTCAGGGGCACATACCGGATATTGATCACCGGAAGCCCGAGAATATCTTCTGTATATGGTTTGGTCGGAATAATATTATTATAATCCGGAATAAATTTTGTGTGCACGCCGGATTTTTCACAGAGTGCAACGATCTCTTCCAGACGATAATACTCACTTAAGCCCAGGGTAATGGCTATTTCATCCAGACGACTGGATGGAAGGATGATCATCAGATTGGCGATTCGACCGATCACCTTAACGCCCTTATAAGTAGTGCCTGCCGGCACATTGTCATCCAGTATGCCCCTGATCACATATCCCCATTGCGGATTCTGCAGGATCCTGTCTACATATTCCTCGGCAGCACGGCTGTATCCTACCAGCAGCACCTGTTTCTGGTTCATTCCTTTTTTGCGCATATCCCGGAGAATGTAAAATATGACCATACGCACAAACCATTCCAGGACGATATTGATCACACAGAAAGAAACCAGAGTAAGACGGGAATAGTCCAGCTCTTTAAAATTGTAAAGTGCAAACATGATGATAAGGAGCCCTAACGCATTTGCCTTCACAATTCCGGCAAGTACGAGACGACGCCCCTGCATTCGCATCGGTGTATAAAGATCAAAGGCCTGATAAAGAAGTAAATATCCCGGAATAATGAATATCAGCATAAACATATATTCCTGGACGGTCTTGGACTGGACCGCCGAATGTTCAAAAATTCCCTGAAAACGGATCAACCAGGCCAGGGCATAGGAGGCCGCGATCACAAATACATCGATCAGCATATGGAGACGACTGAAATTTTTCTGGTTGTCTTTAATCAATTTCCGCCACCTCATTTAAGTTCATTGCTTTTATCTTATAATAGATGAAACTCAAAAGCAATAAAATCTTCCCTCCGAAATATAAAAATTCTGTGAAAATATGATGTCTTAACCGGCAAAACGCCTAAAAATGTTGATCCAGAGTTCAAACTGGAGCTGTATATAACGCGGAAGATTCCTCATGGAAAATCTGACTTTTTTGTTTTTGCGGCTGATCTGAAAGCCGTTTTTGATGCCTGCAAGGTACTCACGTCCGAATCCCTTGGATGCAAAAAACAGGATCTTCGCACCGAATCCCACCAGAAAAAACGGAAGGTTCAGCACGATCTGGAGAAACGGCATATTCTTATAGATAAGATAAATATTGTTTCTGGAAGAATACCGGATCTTGAACTGATTATATCTGGAGCCGCTGGTGCCGCTTCCTACATGATAAACCTTCGCTTTTGGAGCATACCAGTTCTGATAACCGCAGATCCTGGCACGATAGCCGATATCCAGATCCTCCAGATAAGCAAAATGCTCCTCATCAAAATCTCCGATCCTGTCAATAAATTTCTTACGGTAGATCGCAGCTCCCGCACAGGTGGAAAAAATCTTCTGCTCTCGGTCATAATGGCGGATATCCTTGCCTTTTCCCCTGGCAAAAGCCCAGCCAAGGGCACAGTAATAATTTCCAGCATCATCCATCTTGTCCCTGTCATGAAGCTGGATCATCTTTGCCTGACAGGAAAATGCCTTCTTATGTCTGCGCAGGGCAGCAACCATCTCCTCCAGGAAATCCGGTTCCGCTTCCGTATCATTGTTCAGAAGCAGCACATATGGGGAACGTGCCGCACGGATCCCTTCATTGACGGCTCTGCTGAAGCCGTAATTCTCCGGAAGCTGTATCATGTGTACCCATGGATATTCCGCTGAAACAAATGCACAGCTGCCATCAGTGGAACCATTATCCACTAGTATAACCTCAAAATTATGGATAGTCTGTCTTTCAAGACTGGAAAGAACACCATCCAGATATGCCATTCCGTTAAAGTTTGGTATGACTACTGATACTTCCTGCATTGCTTTATCCCTTCTTCTTTCCCATTCCCGGAAGGGGCTTCAGGGAATAATTCCATTTGGTTAAAGAAAGATTTTTGTTATAGTATGGATCTCCTTTTTTCAGGATATCCAGCCAGTGACAGCGCATGTATTCAATCTCCGTCTGGAAACGGCGGACCTTTTCCTCGCTGTCCTCAGTGCCTCTTGACTTGGATTCGTAATGATAGAGCTTCACATACGGATCATAGACGATCAGATGGCCGTGGCTTCGCACCTTCAGACAGAGATCCACATCATTAAACGCAACTGCAAGCTCTTCCGTAAAGCCTCCTGCCTCCAGAAAAACTTCCTTCTTCATCATCATACATGCTGCAGTCACACAGCTCATATCCTGCAGAAGAGAAGCCTTATGGAGATATCCGGTACGCTCTGCCGGCATATTCACAAACATGTTCCCGGCAATTCCGCCCATTCCCACCACGCAGCCTGCATGCTGAATGGTGTTATCCGGATAGATCAGCTTGACGCCAACTGCACCTGTTTCCTTACGCTGGCACACGCTCAGCATCTCTGACATCCAGTCCGGATCGATGACCTTTACGTCATTATTCAGAAAAAGCAGGTAATCTCCTTTGGCATGGCGCACCCCGAAATTGTTGATGGCAGAATAGTTGAAGCCTTTTTTCCAGCGGATCAGATGGACCCTGGGATCCTCCGAAAGCTTTCTGTAATACCGAAAGATCTCTTCGGAGCTGCTGTTGTTCTCCACAACGATGATCTCGTAATTTTTGTAGGCAGTTTTTTCAAAAATGGATTCCACGCAGGCCTGAAGCGTTTCTTTCTCCTCACGGTTCGGAATGATAACAGAAACCAGAGGTTCTCCCTGCACCGGATACTTCACACGGTAAAATCCAAAATCCGGAGTATGCTCCACGGTTCCCGGAGTTCCGGTCCGTTTGAGATTCCCCTCAATGGCACGTCTGCCGGCTTCAAAAGCATACATCTTGCTTGCCGGATTATCTGCTGTGGAGGATTTGTGGGTCCTCCAGTGATAAAGGATCTCCGGTACATGGACCACTTCCCTTGCCTGCTCCACACAGCGGAAAATGAAATCATAATCCTGGGCGCCGTCAAATTCCCGGCGAAATCCGCCCACTGTCTGCACTACGGAACGTCTTACCACCAGAAAATGGCAGATATAATTATTGGATCTTAAAAGATCCAGGTTAAAGTCCGGTTTCAGATGGGGCTGAAAATGTTCAGAAAGATCTGTCGTGACCTTATCCTCATCTGTATAGATCACATCCGCCTCCGGATGCTCCTCCAGTGCCGCCGCGATCTCATACAATGCATTAGGTGCCAGCAGATCATCATGATCCAGAAGTGCGATAAAATCACCCTCTGCCATGGCAAAAGCTACGTTTGTATTTTCTGCAATGCCAAGATTCTCTTTCAGATCCTGATAGCGGATCCTCCTGTCCATCTCTGCATAGGATCTCAGCACAGTCTGCATGTCCGGATCCTCCGGGCTTCCGTTTGCCAGACACAGCTCCCAGTTCTCATATGTCTGTGCAAGGAGAGAGTCCAGCATCTGTCTTAAAAAACGCTCCGGTGTCAGATATGCAGGTACCACAATGCTGATCAGCGGCCCATCCGGAAATTTGCGTTTCCGCTGCTTCTCCAGTGTTTCCTCGTCAGGTCTGTATGCCTCATACCATGGTCCGTAAGGAACCTCTTCCGGTTCAAAACGTTCATGAAGCCGGATCCAGAACTCTTTCAGGCCATAATGCTTCAGGTATCTTAAGCCCTTCTGTACTGTATAGGGGGAAAGCTTCTTTATAAGTCTGTCCCATTGGATCTTTCCTGTAGAATCATCTTTACTCATATATTATCTCCGTATTACTCAGTTTGATGTTACTGTTCACTCTGTTCTCAGTAACAGTTTGATGAACATATTTTACCATTCCATCATTTTTTTTGCAAGGAAGAGAGGAAATGTGTTATACTGAGCTTACGTATGTATTGCTTACATAAGAATTATTTTTTATACAGGAGTACCATTTATCATGAAAAAATCAAGAATAACCACAGCGCTTCTGGCTATTGGGATCTCCGCTTCCATGGTGTTCCAGACTCCAGTTTTCGCCACAGAAGAAACCGCTGTTGCTGTATCCTCCGGTGTTACCACCAATGGGATCAGCGGATGGCCTCAGGGGCCTGAGATCACTTCCGCATCTGCCGTGATCATGGAAGATACTTCCGATACGATCCTCTATGCCAAGGATATGGACACCACGCTTTCTCCGGCCGGCGCAGTTAAGATCATGACCTGTCTTCTGGCACTGGAGAACAGCCAGCTTGACGATCAGGTTACCATGACCGAAACCGGTGTATCCGGTGTTACAGACGGAGGCGCTCATATTTCCTCACAGCTCGGAGAGGTATTTACCATGGAGCAGTGCCTTTACGCTCTGATGCTGGCCTCTGCCAATGACATTGCTCTCCAGGTCGCAGAACAGATCGGCGGATCTGTGGATGCCTTTGTCCAGAAAATGAACGACCGTGCCAAGGAGCTGGGATGTACCAATACGGTATTCACCAATCCTACCGGTCTCCCGGATGACAACCAGCATACCACAGCACATGATCTGGCTCTGATCATGCAGGCGGCTATCCGTAATGACAGCTTCCGCACCATCTCCGGAGCCACCTCCTATACGATCCCGGCTACCAATGTTTCCGGCGGTACCCGTAACCTGACAAGCTCTTTTACCATGACAGATCCTGCATCCGCTTCCTATTATGAAGGATGTATCGGCGGTCGTGAAAGTACCACCACTGCTTCCGGAAGCGTTCTTGTCACAGCTGCACAGCGAAACGGTACTACTCTGATCGCAGTAGTCATGAACGGAGCGACCGGTCAGACAGCCACCGAAGCGATCTCACTTCTGGATTACGGTTTTTCCAATTTCCAGCTTCTGGATCTCAGCGAGGATGATTTTCACATCCTGTCCGGCGGCACTGTAATGGTTCCATCCGGTGCGACCGCAGACGACCTGACTACGGAAGATACGGAATCTGATGGTCAGATCTTACGTACCTATTCCTTTGGCGGAACTCAGGTGGGAACTGCAGTTGTCGAGGATCCCTCCCAGGAAAGCTCCTCCGATGTACTGGAAAATGATGAAAACATGGATTCTGCAAAAGCTTATTCCGAATCCAGATCCCAGATCCCGTATTTTGCCATTGGCGGTGTGGGCATCCTGCTCCTTATCCTTCTGCTGTGGCGCATGATCCGGATCATCCGTTCCTGATCTTGGTTCCCAGGCAAATATATTTCAGAATCAAAAAATCCCTCCTATGTACCGGTCATATCCGGATACATAGAAGGGATTTTTTTCTGCCATCTCACCATCTGGGTGTCAGCCATAAAACGGAACTACCAGGAAGATATAGCATAAAAACGGCGAAGCAGCCAGAAGTGCTGTCAGGACCCGGTATATCCACATTCTGATATTTTCTTTTTTTACAAAACGCTCAAGCAGACGATTCCAGCCGGCTGTCACAAAATACATGGCCGGATACAGTGCCGGCATGATATAACGTCCCTGTGCCTGGTTGTCACTATAATATACATAATACATAAACAGACCCACAGGGATCAGGATCAGAAGGATCAGCAGCAGATGAAAGATCCCTTTTCTGTCCCATTTATCGTACACGGTTATTGTTTTTATCTTCAGCTTTTCACTTCCTGCTGCTTTTCGTTCTTTTACCACAGTACGTTTCTTCGGATAAAATATTCCCAGCATGGTCAAAATACCGATCCCACCCATTCCAAAGAACAGGAAATATGCCTTGCTCACACTATAAGGCATATAGATCTGCATCAGGCCAAAGGTTCCGATAAAGCTTACCAGAACTGTCAGCAGCCAGTTATGCTGCCAGCCCGGGTCCTGATACAAAAGGATATCCTTCCATGACCAGTTCAGCTTCTCCGGTGTGGGGTATCTGGACGGCCTGTAATCAACAGCCGCATATTTTTCCGCACACTGTGCACAGGCTTTTCTTCCGATAAGATCTCCGTCATAGAGAACGGCATTTCGTATAAACCACCAGCCGCATAAAGCAAGGGTTACTGCCGCGATCACGATCCCTCTCCGGAACAGAAATGCAACTCTCTGTTTTACCGGCTCTTCCCTGCACAGAAGGACTGTCAGGCAGAAAAACAGGAAACTGCATAAGATCCATCCGTAGGTATTATAGTAGGACAGTGCACAGACTGCCATTCCAACAGCCAGAAGGATCGAATTTCTGAAGCTCCAGTCTCCCGTTTCCAGATAACAGGACCAGGAATACAGGATCATCGCCATGGATAAAAGCGCCAGGGAATCCGTGTTTACATAAGTTCCCAGAAACAATGCCTGCGGCATAAAGCCTGCCAGTGCGGCAAACAGCCATCTTCCCTCTTTCGGAAAAAGCTTTCCGGATGCTTTCACCACAAAATATACCGCTCCAGTCACAAAGAGCACATCTGCCATCCTCGCCGCATGGAGTAATCCGTCTGCAGATGCATGGAACAGACCTGCGATCCCCATAAATACAGCAGATACCATATAGGAAAGGATCGGATAATAGGCATAGGAAATCCCCCATGTCGCATCACGGATGGTTGGCTCATCTCCAAGAGGCAGCTTTCCCGGATGCTCATGAAGATACTGTGCCACCATGTAGCGCATTTTTTCATCGGGGCCTGCCCCCAGGGGCTGCATAAACGCCCATGCAGTCAGGAGCAGAAATGCTGCCAGGACAAGAACCCCTGCCTGAACTCTCTCATCCTTCCAGATTTTTTTCTTTTCCAAAATATAACCTCCTATATCCGCTTCAGAGAGAAATCCTGGCTCTCCAGTGTAAGGTTCGGATTATAGTAAGGATCTCCGTCACGGAGGATCTCCGGCCAGTGCTTCTCAAAGGAAGCGATCTCGCGGTTAAATCTTGCCACCTTCTCCGGTGTATCCTCAAGACCTCTGGATTTGGATTCATAGTGATAAAGCTCCGCATAAGGATTGTATACAACCAGATATCCGGCTTTTCCCAGACGAAGGCAGAAGTCTATGTCATTAAAGGCAACCTGAAATTCCTCACTTAATCCGTGAACCTTATCAAAGGCCTCACGCTTCACCATCATGCAGGCTGCGGTTACAGCGCTGTAATCCTGGGCACAGATGATCCTGTGGCAGTATCCGGTAGCGTCTCTCTTCTGCTGCACAAAGCAGTGTCCCGCAATGCCGCCGAAGCCAACGACTACTCCTGCATGCTGCACGGTATCATCCTCATAATAGAGCCGCGCTCCTACAGCTCCCACATCCGGTCTCATACAGTATCCCAGAAGCTGCTCCAGACAGTCCGGGCTGATGATCTCCGTATCGTTATTGAGAAGAAGCAGATAGTCACCCTTAGCATGAGCAGCTCCGAAATTATTGATGGCAGAATAGTTGAAAATACCATCCCAGTACACCACATGGGCTTTCGGATTGGATGCTTCCAGCTCTTTATAGTAAGCAAAGGTCTCATCCTCCGTACTGTTATTCTCCACGATCACATACTCATAATTGCGGTAAGTTGCCTTTTCTTCGATGGAATCAATACATCTCTTCAGATCATCGATGTGATCCTTGTTTGGGATGATGATGGAGATCAGCGGTTTTTCCTCCCAGAGGAATTTTGTACGGTAAAGTCCAAGATATTCACCCTTTTCGATTTCCACCGGAACTCCGAGCCTGTCATAATGAGCCTTGATGGCACGTGCTCCTGCATCAAAGGCATACATCTTGCTTTCCGGATTCTCTGCTGTGGAATCCTCATGGCATCTCCAGTGATAAAGGATCCTGGGGATATGATGGATCTGCTCTCTTCCCGCAGCTTCCACACAGCGGAACACAAAATCATAATCCTGTGCACCGTCAAATTCCTTTTTCAGCATTCCGATCTGATCCACGATCTCTTTTTTTACGACAAAAAGATGACAGATGTAGTTTACTGTACACAAAAGATCAATATTGAAGTCCGGTTTGAAATGCGGCTGAAAGAATTTGTGCCCGTCCATGGACATCTTATCTTCATCGGAATACAGAACCTTAAGCTCCAGATCCTCATTCAGCGCTTTCACACACCGGAACAAGGCGTCCGGCGTCAGCTCATCATCATGATCTGCAAACACGATAAAATCTCCTGTTGCCGCTTTCATGGCCGCATTGGTATTCTCTGCGATCTGAAGTGCCTGGTCGTTGCGGATCACACGGATCCTGTCATCACTTTTTTCCAGCCTGTTCAGATAATCGGTAAGAGGAGAATCTACTCCGCTTCCGTCGGAAAGACAGAGCTCCCAGTTCCCATAGGTCTGGGCTTCTATGGAATCTACCAGCTGCTGGAGATATTTTTCCGGTGTTTTGTAAAGCGGGATCACAATACTGAATTTTGGATTCCTGGAAAATTTCGTTTTTCTTTCTTCTGCAAGCTCTGCCTTGTCCGGCAGATGCTTCACGATCCATTTGGAATAATCCACCGGACGGTTTTTACGGTCCAGCACCTTTCCAAATACCTTTCCGGTAAGGGCTGCTGCCCCGTGAAGCTTCATGTAACGGCTTCCCTTACGGAAATATACCGCAGCTTTCTCCGCAAGGCGCTTCTGTGGCTGCAGATGTACCAGACGAAGCGTCCGCACATTGCCTGCCTCAAATACAATGTAGAATTCCTTCACACTGTCATAATGGAATTCAAAGAAAAAACCGCTCTTCTCATCGATTTCTGTTTCCTGGTACTGATTCTGTACATCCACACGTTTCAGTCTGGTGATCTCGCAAGGGATTTCCTTCCGGCTGCGATCCTCCAGGCGTATGGTCAGGGGGCTGTTAAAGGCTGCCCAGCCACGGACACGGCAGATCTTTTCCCCGGCTTCCACCTCGATGCTCTCGATAAAGTACTGCGGTTTTCCCTGTTTCCTGTAAAGCTGTGCTGCCGAAACAGAAAACCACCGGACACGTTTTTCACCCTTTACCGCATAAACAACAAGCTTCTTTTTGCCCTCCAGATCCGGCAGGCAGATTTCCATCTGCACACGTTCTCCGTTTACCAGATCCAGATCCTTAAAGCGCTCCAGGGCGCTGACACGCTCCTGGGCACTGATGGCTGCCGGAAGCTTTTCCCCGTCAAGAACGGCTTCCGGCTTATGATCCTTCGGCCAGGTTCCCTGAAGGTGATACAGAGAACTGTCCTTCAGGTCAAACCTGTCCTTTTCTACTTCGTATAGCTCTCGCTGCATAACAATTCCTCCATTGCATCCTTTCCGGTATTTACTGTAAGGTAATGTTCCATAACCTTCTGATGTGCGGCCTCACCCATGGCTTTTCTGGCCTTCTCATCAGTAACCAGAGCTTCCAGGGCATTGACCCACTCTTCTTTTGTGGTGCACATCCAGCCATCTTTTCCGTTTTCGACCACGTATTCCATCTCACAGTTACGGCTCATGACACTCGGAACCTTTACAAGGGCAGCCTCTGTCCACTTATTCTCGGATTTACACCAGTGGAACAAGCTGTTCTCCAGCGGCATCAGATTGATATCAAGTCCTGCGATCACGGCAGGCAGCTGTCTCCAGTCCATAAACGGAAGCTTCTCGATGCGGTTCTGCACCGGCTCCATTCCGGATTCATCCAGCACACCCACCAGCTTCAGGTAAACCTCCGGGTGACGCTCCATCACCTCCAGAAGTGCTGCCTCCACCTGGGCAAAATCCTGATCATGCGTTTTGGAACCACTTAAATATCCGATATAGATCCGGTCTTTAGTCTTGTCTGTCTGCTCCACAGCCTCGTGAGACAGGATCTCCATCTCCATACTCATACAGTTGCGGTTGATCACCACCGGTTTTTCCGGAAATTCTTCCCGGATCTCTCCTGCCAGTGTCTCCGTAGATGTAAAATATCCGTCGCAGAATCCCATACATCCGCGGATACGGTCTGTAGTTGTGCGGAAATCACTGTACTCGCTTCCCTTCAGGAAATGCAGCCCGGAAATTTTTTCGTAATTAAATACCAGGTCATCCACATCATAGTAAACAGGGATTCCGGCTGCTTTCGCCCGGTTGGCAAGCAGTTCTGCTTCCATCAGCTTGCTGCAGCGGTACATCACGATTGCTGTATATTCCTCGATCTTTTCCTGCTCTGCCTGATCTATCTGGATAAACTTCGATGCATAGCCTTTAAGGATCAGCTGCTCCCGGAAATGCTCCACACGATATCTGGAGGCAAAGGAAATCTCCTCTCCTACGAAAAGAAGCCTGCGTTTTTCCACAGGGAGCTCACTTTCGCCGAGAGTTTTCCACAGAGAAATCATCTCTTCCACAATATTCTCCGGCTTCTCATCTTTCAGAACAAGGCCCTTGGCATAGCGTTTCACACGTTCTACAGGTGCACCTACCGGAAGTACCGCTACCGGAAATCCCATGGAAATGATCTCCGAGGTTGTGTAGGAGAATGTCTCCGGCCATACGGACGGGATCAGGAACATATCAATATCCTGCTCCAGGGTAAGTCTTGGGATCTCCTCTCTTGTATATCTTCCTGTCTGGGAAAATACCGGACTTTCGATCTCTTCGTCGGAAGTACCGATCAGTCTCAGACGGATATTCAGTTCATTCTCTTCGATATATCCTGCAAGCGCCTTCACAACCTCCAGGCCTTTTTTGTAGCAGAGTACGCCGATAAGACCAATGTTAAAGGTCTCTGTGGTCTTCCCGGTTTTCTTCACTGCCGGAAGGTAATGAGGTGCATGCGGGATCACATGGAGATTGTATACATCCGGATAAGCACGCTTGAACAGTCTTGCCGTATCATCGGAAAATGCACGGATCTCATCACAGTTTGACAGAAATTCCCGGAATTTTGTACGCCAGAGCGTTCCGGTTCCGTATTCTGTGCAGGCATTGCTGCGGTTATCCGGAATACATTTATCGCAGACCTTACAGGATGGAACACCACAGTATTTTCCTTCTGCATCGATCAGATTCACTGCCGGGCAAAGGGCAAAGAAATCATGAAGAAGCATAAGGAGCTTCGCACCCTGCTCTCTCTTAAGACGCAGGATACGTTCCAGGGTTCCGTAAAGATTCTGATAGGTCACAAGCTCGTTGATCCAGATCTCATCCACACGCATCAGCTCACCAAGGGCAGTTTCCAGATCATTTGCAAAAAATTCCATCTCATACTGCTTATACTGATACGTAAAGTAAAAACGATTGCTTACGATATTATAGCGGATAGTCACAAAACGGTATCCTTCCCGCAGAGCCAGACGTCTTTTCTCCACAAGATAAGCCGTTGCACCGCCGCCAAGATCATGGTCAAAGGCCACAATGGTAGGCACATCCAGCTTCCTGTTGAGAAGCTTCATTTCCACGTAGAGTCTTACCGGACGAAGCGGGTCTCTTCTGCAGTAATCCGCAGTATCCTTGTTGTAATCCGGATGCTTGCGGAGCAGCGCCTCACTGTGCTCTTTCAGAAGTCTCTGCTTTTCCTCAGACGGGAAGCTTCCACCATGCTTGTGATATACAAACAGGTTATCCACATGCACGTTCTCATAGCCTGCAGCTATGGCACGCTGGCACCAGTCATTCTCCTCACCGTAGCCTTTTCCGAAATTCTCCTCATCCAGAAGGCCAACCTCCTGGATTGCTTTCAGGTTCATACCCATGCAGAAGCCCACACCGGTAGGCATAGCCGGATACTGCGGACGGATCATGCGGAATTCATCATCGATCTCCCACAGCGGCATTCCCTCAAACAGTTTGTTATCCCGGCAGAAATCCGGGAAGCTGCAGATGGTTCCGCAGGTGGTAAACGGTGTAGTGGTTGCAATGTTTTCCTTTGCAAAAATCGGAAGCATCAGGCGCTCCAGCCACTCTTCCGGAACCTCCACATCTGTATTTACAAGAGCCACATGATTTTCCGCCATCTTTAATCCACGGTTTACAGACGGAAGAAAGCCCATATTGGTCTCATTATTAAGAAGTACCACATTGTCATGCTCTGCGGCATATTTTTCCAGATAGTTTCCTACCTCAGGATCCGGGCTCTTATCATTTACGAGGATCAGACGATATGGAACCTTTGTCTTTTCAATTCCGGAAAACAGGGCATCAAAATACTCCAGTCCGTTGTAAACCGGCACGATCACATCCACCTTCTGCTGATAGACTGCCTGTGGATATGCCTTTCTCGTGCTGCGTACATGACGCTGTTTGAAATGACGGAGATTTCCGATACTCTTCGGATCTTCGATCGCGTATACCAGAAGTTCTTTCTGATCCCTGGTTCCCGGGATCTTTCCGATAAGGAATCTTCCGGTATCCGCTGCGGTTCCGTATTCCAGGAAAACAGAAGTCTCTGCCGGCGCAAGAACCGTTGCCAGGAAAGAAAATCCGGCACTTTCCGCATCCGGATTTCCAATGGCATTAGCCACATCCGTACGGTAGATCGTAGTACAGGAAGCCTCCTGAAGCTTCTGTGTTCCCTGATAAAATGCGATCCTTGGCTGTCCCATAGACGCAAACGTCGGATCAAAGGCCCAGCCAATGGCATTTAAGGTGCCATTCTCATAATGGAAGAAATCAACACTGCCCATACAAGTAGGAGTTGTCTCCACTCCCATCACTGCTGCCGGCTCTGTATGATAGCGAAGAACCTTTTTGACCAGTCTCTTTACCTGCGCTTTTTTGCCTGGATGACGAAGGGCCTCTTCCTGCGCACGTGCTGCTTCCTCTGCTGCCTGCTTTGCGGCACGTTCAGCCTCTTTTCTGACACGCTCCTGTTCTCTGCGTACTTCCCGCTCTTTTTCAAAGGCCAGAAGCTTTTCCACATCCGGAAGCTCAAGGCAGTCAAGTTTTCCCTCTATTACGATCCTGTCCACATTTTCCGGGTGTGTAACATCGATAAGATAAAAGCCATCGGTGGTAAAAAACGCAGTGGTACTGTTATCCACCTTCATATGGACACCCTGAGGCACAAGCTCCGCACTGCATCCGCAATCCAGACGCTCTATCCTCACTTTCAGGAAATGACCGTTTGCAGGATTCCAGCGGAGATTTCGTATTCCTTTGATACCGGAAAGCGCAAACTCTACCCGGAAACGGTTTCCGGAAAGTTTTCCCTCTGCATAAAGAGTATGCTCTTCACAGAATCCCTCACCAAGATCATAGTACAGCTTGCTGTGCATCTGGTGCTTTTCTCTTTCTCTGTTCACTAGCTCTGTTACGGAAACCGGCACTTTTTTCTGTTCAAACGGGATCAGAGAACCACAGCCCACATACTCATAGACGAAATGCATGGTCCAATCCATAAATATCTCATAGTCTGTATAGCTGATGTCAAACTCCGCCATCATCTCATCCTCATGACATAACCGCGGCAGCTCAGAAACATGTGTATACAGTTCATGGATCAGGCGCCACATGATAAAATTCACAGGCACAGGGAAATCAAACATCCACTCATAATCTATGATCTGGTTTTCCTTTTCTCCCATAAAGATGTTGCTGCAGATCAGATCCACATTGGCCGGGCAGACACATTCGTAATCCTCTCTTCCCGGATGATCACCAAATACCTCGCGGAACTCTCCGGTCCTGTAATCCACAACCTGACGAGCCCCGAAAAATTCCTGATAGAATTTTTTAAGAAGGGCCTTGATCTCTTCAAGATCTTCTTTCTGGGCAAGCTCTGCGATTTCCTGGTGAAGAGTTTTTCCAGTAAGGAGCGGATAAGAGATCTTTCCGTTTTCTGCCCTGCAGGGAAGATTCTTATATTTATCGGATCCGGTACTCTCTGTTCCGGTTTTTTCCAGTTTTTCCACAAATTCCTCAGCCTGGGGCACCATAGCCTCTTTTTCCGCACGGACCTCTCCGTTCTCCCGGACGATCCTGGTCAGAAGACGGAACTTTTCTTTTCGCTCCTGGTTCAGCTTCACATAAAGGATTTCTTCCGGGTCCCGGTTTTCGGTACGTCCTGCCTCCACAAGAAAAGAATTCACAAAGCTGTCCAGGATCTTCTCTTTTTCGAATGCCTTTACGCCTTCACTTTCTGCAAAAAGATCTGCTGTCTTATCTGTGTATACAGGATAGCTTCTTCCGTAGGAATTGGTATAAAGGCTCTCATCTGTAAAAATCTCTGTCGGAAATTTATAATCCGGATACGGGTAGTAAAAGCGCAGAAAAGGAAAGCCGCTGTTTTCCAGCAGCTCTCCCAGTTCATTCTTGGAAAAGGTGCGCACAGACTGATTTCCCGGATATCCATTGATCCCGAAAAAGTGAAGATCTGTGTGATCCTCCGGTGCTCCGGCAAAGTACTTCAATCCCAGTCTGTTCTCAATGGCGATCAGAAGTCTTCCCTCCGGCTTCAGATAAGCGCCCATACGCTGAAGAAATGTCTCGTAAGGACTTTTTCCCTCGGTAAAGCTCATGGCATACTCCAGCACACCGTTTACTACCACATAGTCGAATTTTTCCGAAAAAGTCATGTCATTCAGGTTTCCAACCATGATCGTCAGATTTTCCTTATCCCTGTTTCTCGCATAATTGATATCTGCCCGACGTTTGGAAAGCTCCACGGAAGTCACATGACCGGCCTTGCGGCAAAGCATTCCGGTAATGGCTCCGCATCCGGCTCCAATCTCCAGAACGGAATCCGCCTTTTTCAGAGGATACCAGCTTAAGATATTCTCCCGCAGCCCTGAAAAATGGTAGACCATTGGAAAACTCACCTCTTCCTCCGGCAAGTCTTCAAAAGATTTGCCTTCCTGTGCCATTTTCAGAAGTGTTTCCTCGATATCCCCATCGGAATAATGATCCTTCGCCGTATAATAATCTAAATTCAACTCCGC
>JABLTP010000620.1_pt1 | contig 23488 bp, 16 predicted proteins | sample 7160111 | NCBI WGS metagenome assembly JABLTP01 (sample SAMN14651227, study PRJNA627086) | human gut metagenome | isolation source: feces | host: Homo sapiens
ACGTTTTCAAAGCGAAAGGAGCACACACAATGGCAAAAATATTTATCACCCTGACAGGAACAAAACACTACTTCGGAAATGATTTTCTGGAAAAAGGTATGAAGATCAGATTAGAAAAAGAACCGGATAATGAATATGACAAGGAAGCAATCAAAGTAACGTATGAAGGACTTGGGAAGATCGGTTATGTGGCAAATAGTTCGTATACAGTCATCGGTGAATCTATGAGTGCAGGCCGCCTGTATGACAAGATTGGTGACACGGCATATGCGAAGGTGGTATTGGTTACACCGGCAGGAACAATCTGCAAGATCTGTAAAAAGAGTCTGAAAAGTGAACAGAAGGAAACAGCCTGGATTATCCTGTGATAGATATGGAAGAAGTCGTAGAAATATGACTTCTTCTTGTGTGTTAATGGTTAGCGAAGTATAATTAATATTAGGAAATTCGAAACCATACAAATATAAATACACCGGAGAAATACCATGTTCAAAATAATTGAAGGAGATTTCAAAAATAATAAATACAGTAACGAAGAATATTTGGATAACTGGCCAATGTTATATATTCTGGAAAATGGAAAGAAAGCCTATATAGGTGAATCCAATCATGTAAAAACCAGAATGACACAGCATACGACAAATGAAGAAAAGCGAATATTTAATAAGGTCCACTTCATATATTCCAGATTGTTTAATCAATCGGTAACCTTTGATTATGAATCCAAGCTGATTCAGTATATTGTCGCAGACGAATTATTCCAGGTTACGAATAAGAATTCCGGAATAGCAGATAAGCAGTATTATGAGAAAGGAAAATATGATAAAAAATTCGAACTGCTTTGGCGTAAGCTGCAAAAAGAAAAACTGGTCAAACATTCGCTGGAAGAAATTGAAAATTCAGATCTATTCAAATATTCTCCATATAAAGAATTGAACGACAGCCAGCGGAAAGCAGTAGAAGATATACTTGCGCAGATTGAGAGTGGAAATGTGAATCGTGTAGTGGTAAATGGAATGCCGGGAAGCGGTAAGACAATTGTGGCGGTATATCTTATGAAATACCTGGCAGACAGCGAAGAGTTTGCCGGGAAAAAGATTGGATTCGTTGTGCCGCAGACTTCGCTCAGAAAGACGATGAAATTCATCTTCCGAAGTATTTATGGATTGACGCCATCACAGGTACTGTCCCCGTCTGATATTACGAAGAAAAAATATGATATCTTACTGGTCGATGAAGCACACAGACTTCATCAATATAAAAATATTTCCTATAGGGGAGCTTTCAAAAAAAGCTGTGAACGGCTGGGCATGACGACGGATGCAGACGAATTAGACTGGATATTAGAACAATCAAAGTGTGCAGTGTTATTCTACGATTACGATCAGGTGGTTGGTCCGTCGGGCATTGATTATGAGCGGTTCGAAGAAAAAATGAGAAATCCATATAAAAAACATACGATATCGTATTTCACCCTTGCGACGCAGATGAGGGTGCAGGGAGGTAATGACTATATTGCATTCATAAAGGATCTATTGGCCGGAGCCGCTGACCGGAAGTATCATTCGAAAAAATATGATTTGAAATTATACTCTGATTTTTCAAAATTTGAGAAAGATATGTATGCCAAAGAGGAAGAAACAGGGCTTTCCCGAATGGTAGCAGGATATGCATGGCCATGGATCAGCAAAAATGACCGAAGTAAAAAGGACATAGAGATACAAGGTGTAAAACGAATGTGGAATCATTGTACAGAAGGATGGGTTCATACAGGAGAAGCAATCGATGAGGTGGGATGTATTCATTCCATTCAAGGTTATGATCTGAACTATGCATTTGTTATTCTTGGAAATGATATCGGATATGATAAAACGACAGGACAGATTATTATCCGGCCGGAATGTTATTTTGATAAAAATGGTAAATGGACGGCATCATATGAAGAATTGAAAGAATACATTACAAATGTGTATTATGTGCTGATGACCAGAGGAATCAAAGGAACATACTTGTATGTATGCGATGATGAATTAAGAGAGTACTTTAGCAAATATATCGAAGAGGAAAACTAAAATGACAGAAGAAACAATCAAAGAAATACTAAAATTCAGAGACGACAGAGACTGGAAACAATTCCACAATCCGAAAGATCTGGCAATCTCCATTTCACTGGAGGCAGCAGAACTTCTGGAAGTATTCCAGTGGAGCGGTGCGGACGTCTCGAATGAAGGAAAACAGGAGAAAATAAAAGAAGAACTGGCGGATGTTGTGAATTATTGTGTCTTGATGGCAGATGCTTGCGGACTGGATCTGGATGAGATCGTGCGGGAGAAGATTAAGGTGAATGCAGAGAAGTATCCGGTGGAGAAGGCTAAGGGGAAGAGTGCGAAGTATGATAAGCTGTGATAATTAGAGTATGTTTGTTAAAGCGTCAGCAAGATGGAAATGCGAATATGATTTCAATAGCTATATATACGAATGGATTAAAAATAAGAATTATATGATCCGAAATGTTTAATGCTAGATATCGTTTATTTGACAATGGTGGAGAGATAAAGGCAGATGTTATTTAGAGAGATATGGTAAGATTGGTGCTGTTACATTTTCTGTTATTTTTATCAAGAAGTGGTTGAAGATTTTTGATAAAAATAACAAGAGAAGATTTTTTGCTCCAAGAAATGTAAATGCGAGATAGAGCGAAATTTATGAGGGTGAATTAAGGCGAAGCCGAAGAAGATACGAGTTATAAAAAATTTTGGCCTAGGAATTTTGCGTTAAAATTATTAATGGGGGTGTCGCAAAATCATCAAATTAGATGATTGAGCGATGCCCTCGCTCTATATGTATAAAAAATCTGGAAAGAAGAACGTGTGAAACTTTGGACCTGTTGACAAACTACTTATATTCGCGATTTCTCACTTGTGAATTTAATCAAATATTCAAAAAATGACTGGTTAAGGCTTTGATTACATAGCCTTAACCAGTCGTTTTAGATTTAATGCCATAGCTGAAAAGAGGCATTCTTCTTCCGCACGAATAATCCCTCTTTTATGGATTCTTTTTAAATTGTGTTCCCTTTTTAAGACTGAAAAAGTGCCTTCAGCCCATATTTTTCTTAAACGCATTACTTTGACATATTCAGGTGTATGATATTTTAGTTTATTACGATGAAATGCAGGATAATTCCCACTGGCGTTGATCCGAATAGCTCCTTGATCTATTTCGCAAATAGAAAGTCGTGGACAATCTTTACACAGTTTACGGGCACGAGAATACAGTCTATAATAATTCAAGGTGCTTCTTTTGAAGACAAGCCTTTGAAAATTTAACTCTTTCTGATTTTCGCATACAAAGCAGTCTTTATCTTGATTATATGTAAATCCCTTTTTTAAAGCATTATTCTGGTATTCGCGAATTGCTGTATAGCCTTCGATTCCAAGTAATTCCAGTCCTCTATGAACAGCCCCAACATCATAACCGCCATCCAATGCCAGCACCTTTATATCAATAGGTAAGGCCTCTTGTTGCTGTTTTACATGATTGAGAATAATATCACTTTCACGATGATTTGCTGGATAACAATTAACGCCTGTGATTATACCATGTCCCGTATCTACCGTCATCTCTGTTAAATAACCAAGCCCCCTTTTCCTTTTTTGGTTTATATATCCACAATCAGGGTCTGTTGTACTTTTCAGAGTACGCTTTGTAACTTCTTTCGTTATAGGTTCTTTATAGCCCGGAATTTCAGACATTTCTTTTTCCAGTTCATCAAGGTAGTGGATGGAAGACTGTTGTACTGTCTCTATTACTTCTATAGAACTGTTAACAGAAACATTTCCTGGTAAAAATGATCCATCGGCAACTACCGTATTACCACTTACAATTCCCATATTTATACATTGCATTATGATTTCATTAAAAATATCTCTGAAAAGAGTATTATCTCTAAAACGTCTCCGACGATTTTGGCTAAAAGTACTATGGTCAGGAATCTTCTGCATCAGATCAAGTTCACAAAACCATCGATATGCTAAATTTAAAGAAACTTCCTCTTCCAATCTGCGTTCTGATTTGATTCCATAAAGATATCCAATTAATAGCATCTTTATCATAACAACTGGATCAATAGATTTTCTTCCTGTATGTGAATAAAAAGAGGACGCTTTTTCATAGATGAAATCAAAATTTACACTGTTTTTAATCTGTCTCAACAAATGATTTTCCGGAATCATTGAGTCTAGATCCAGAATAAGAAGTTGCATTTGATTATCAATTCTTCCCATCATAAAAAGTACCTCCTATGGCAAAATTATTACATATATTTTACCATAAAGAAGGTACTTTTTCTTTACTTTGTCAACAGGTCCTTTTCTTCATAGTCTCGGAAAGAATCTTTTGAACTGTTGGATCTTTCCGGATTTTTGCGTACTTTAATAAAGCTATCAGTTTTTTGCCTTTTTATGCGGTTTCTTTTACTGGGAACAGATGGCTTCCTGTTCGCTCATTCTGGATTTTTGCATGCAGTTTATTTAGATTATATCCCATGCACAGCAAAAGAATCTCCAGTTTCACTTTGGTTTTCCCACGGAGCAGAAATCTTTGGAATTCATAGTCATTTTTTAGAACTCCGAATGCTCCCTCCACTTGTATCGAGCGATTCATTCGGTATAAGATCCCCTTTTCGCTCAAGATATTTTCATAGGATTCCTGACGCTTCTCCAAGAAACTTTTGGAGATGTACAAACGTTTATTCCCTTTAGCACGGGTACATCTTTCTTTATACGAACAGCCTGTACAGTCTTCGCATTCATAAACTGTCACTTCTGATTCATAGCCACTCTTACTTTTCTGTTTTTTTATGAAAAGAGGTTTTAATTCCTTCCTAGCATGGCATAAATAAGTGTCTGTTATCTCATCATATCCCATATTTTCTCGTTTGCTGATATCCTGTTTGAAACTACGCTTTTTCCATTTCTCATAGGTCTGCGGTTTGATGTACGGTTTCTGTTTCCGCTCCCTCAGATATGTGTAAGTTTCCTCGCTCTCATATCCCGAATCCGCAGTCACACTTGAGTAACGGAATCCCACTTTTTTCTCCATTGTCTTCAGAAAGGGAACTAGTGTCCAGACATCATTCCGATCCTGAAAAATATCCGCTGCAACAATATATTCACTGTCCACACCAATCTGCACGTTATATCCCGGCTTCAGCTGTGCATTCCTCATGTGATCATCTTTCATGTGCATAAACGTAGCGTCCGGATCTGTTTTACAATAATTATTCCTTCCCTGGAAACTGGCTGTATGCCCGTCATAAACAGTCTGGCGTTCCAGAAAACAGCGGAACAACTCCAGATACCTCTGGTTCCGGCTTTTGCGTCTTCCTCTTCCATGTACAAAAACGGTATGCTGTTCTTCACATACTTGTTCTATAAAACAGCATATCTTCTGAATATCTTGTGTTCTGGTTTCTCCCGATACACGGAAAGATTGTAGGTACTCTTGGTTCAGTAGAGTGACCGCCTCTTGTATTTTCAGGAACATCTTTTCTTCCCATTTTCCAACCAATTTCTTCCATACAAACGTATATTTATTGGCGCAGGCTTCCAGTTTCGTACCATCTATAAATACGGTTTCCTTTGATAGTTCGCCCATTTGTTCCAAACGACGTACCATCTGATAAAACAGGGCTTCGCAGGTGTCTGCCAAAAATCCAGTACGGAACCTTGCGATTGTGCTGTGATCCGGTGCTTTCTGGCCAGCAAGCAGCCACATAAAGTTAATATCACGTTTACAAGCGATTTCAATCTTTCTGGAAGAATAAATATTTTGGGAATAAGCATAGGTCAGGATCTTGAACATGGTCTTTGGGTCCACTACCGGATTTCTGCCTTTGGCAGAGTAAGCCTGATACAGCAAGCTGTAATCTAAATCCTCCAATTCGTGGCTCAGCAGTCGAACAGAATCATCATCAGGAACCAGACCTTCCAAATTTAAAGGCAAAACCAGTTGATAAGGCTCGCCAAATTCGGTATAATTTTTATGGTATTTTATGTATTTGGTCATACTTAATTATACCATGGATTACGGACTCTTCGGAGTCCGTTTTCTGCTTTTGAACATAAAAAAGGAGCTATTGCTCCATATGAAAAGGATGTGGTTAATATTAATCAAGAAAAATTATATGCAACACAGTGGAATGAAAGTGCAAAGTATTTTTATGAAACGAAAAGATATCAATGGATGTCAGAAAAACTTGTTGAATATGATATTGTGTTGGAAATCGGGTGTGGAACTGGATATAGCACATTAGCATTGGTTGAAGCAGGACATACAGTGATAGCTGTTGATAAAAACTTAGAGTGCTTAGAAAAAGCTAAGGCGTTAGTCGAACAGCAGGGAAAACTGGGAAAAGTCTGTTTTTTAGAGGGGGACATTGCCGAAGATGGTTTTAGGAAGTTCCTGTCTGAAAAATGTAAGTTCGATGTAGTGATCTGTTGGAATATCGGTACTTCGTGGTCTAAAGAAATGATGGAGTTTTATTTGCCTCATTTGGTGGAGTATGGATTAACAATTCCGCAGATTAAACAAAATCCAGAATCTTCATATTCAGAGTTGATAATTTGGAAAGTGTGTAGAGTTGCATCTGAAAACAAAGTTCCGGTTCAAATAGTAGATCGCGGGGCACAAGAATTGAGATTTCAAAACGATCCTTATTACAGAATGCTGGGAGAGGAATTTTCATATTCTAAGATTTACTATGATAATTTGCATGTAGATTCAATTTCAAAAGGCGGAAGGATGCTATCAACAAATGGTGTAGTAAACGATACCGAAAAAATAGACATTGTTCTGGTTTCAATATTTATGGAATAGTTTATAAGGCATCAGTCATTAAGTTGGCTGGTGTTTTTTGTGAAAGGGTGGTCTTTTGCATCTGGCAAAGCGAAACATTACAGCAGGCGGTGTAGAAGAACACAAGAAGAGATTACTGTTTTGTAGGGAGCCTACTACAAAAGATATGAAATATGAGTTTGACGATGAGGTTATCATGAAGAAAATTGGATATATTTTCAGTTAGTATTGCAGTTTGTTAGAGACTGTATATGTTACAGTGTATACAACTAAGATGAGAGTTATATTTTTATCCAATGTTGATAGATATATTTTGGAAGATGCTATTTATCATTTGAGATTATCAAATGGGACTTATGAAGAAGTTTTGATGGGAATCTCTGAGAAATTTTGATATTAATGATGTTGTGGTTTCTTAGATTCACATTTGAAAGTTAATGGAAGCGAAACTTTTGGAAATAAAAATATTAAAAAATAGATAAAATGCGACAGATTTTTTTGAGTTAAGTGTATTTATATATATAAGGGGGAAAGAAAAAGTATATGAAATTAAGCTGAGAATAGATAGTTAATACCTATTTAATAAATATAGTTGGTGTTAAAGCAATAATATTGTATAATAATAGACAAAGGCACGATAATAAAAAATGAAGGGAATTTTACAGTGAAGTTATTTGAAATATTGCAGAATACACCGGAAGACAGTCAGTTGATAACTGATTCCATAGTAATTACGCATGCTAAATTAAAGAGATACGATAAAATACTCTGTTCTATCAGTGGAGGAAGCGATAGTGACATTTTAATTGATTTGTGTCAAAAATTTGATGAATCTAGTAAAATAACATATGCTTTTTTTGATACAGGACTAGAATTTCAAGCAACAAAAGAACATTTGCAATATTTAGAACAAAAGTATGATGTACATATTGAACATGTAAAAGCAATAAAGTCGATCCCGTTTTGTTGTAAGACATATGGACAACCATTTTTATCGAAACAAGTTAGCGAATGGATTGAAAGATTGCAAAGACATCATTTCCAATGGGAAGACGAAACGTTTGATGAATTGTATAAAAAATATCCTAAATGCAAGGCGGCATTAAGATGGTGGTGTAATGATTTTAAAAAAAGTAGTGATGGAAAAGAGAGTAGTTTTAATATTGCGTATAATCAATATTTGAAAGAATTTATGATTAAGAATCCACCGGATTTTAAAATATCAAATAAATGTTGTCACTATGCAAAAAAGATGTCTGCTAATAAATTTAAAACAAATGGAAGGTTTGATCTAAATATATATGGTGTACGAAAAGCAGAAGGAGGGGCTCGAAGAACCGCTTATAAAACATGTTTTTCATCAAGTGAAGATAAATGTGATGAATATAGACCGATATTTTGGTATTTGAAAGAAACAAAAAAAATATATGAAAAATATTATAATATCGAACATAGTAGGTGCTATAGTGAATATGGATTAAAAAGAACAGGATGTGCGGGATGTCCATACGGAAAAAATTTTGAGGAAGAATTAATTGCAATGCGACAGTATGAACCAAAATTGTTTAAGGCAGTTAATGTTGTTTTTTATGATTCGTATGAATATACAAGGGCGTACCGAAAATTTGTAAATGAGCAAAAAAAAATATCCGGCAGATAGGGGGAAAAGTGTATGGAAGTACAAAACAAAAAAGTTGATGCGAGTCCAACAAAGGGATTTTTTATTTATATGTTGACGCGAGATATTGATGTAAAACCTGCTATAGTGGAATTGATTGACAATTCAATTGATGGTGCAAAAAAAATTAGGAACGATAAAGAATATAAAGGATTATTTATTAAAATAAACATGTCCAAGGATAAATTTATTATTGAGGATAATTGTGGAGGAATAGATATTGAGACTGCACAAAAGTATGCTTTTAAATTTGGAAGATCATCTAAGCGTAAAGATGATTCAGAGGGATATTTTACTGGAATTTTTGGGATTGGAATGAAACGAGCACTTTTTAAGTTGGGAAAAAAATTTGAAGTTATCTCTACAACTCCGACAGAATATTTTGATTTGAAAGTAGATGTAGATGAATGGATAAGTAAATCTGAATGGGAATTTGAATTTGATAAAGTAGAAACTGGCATGAGTAACAGTAAAATAGGAACTAAAATAATAGTTGAAAATCTCAATACAGATATTGTGGCAAAATTTGAAAGCGAAATGTTCATTAATTCATTGATTGATTATATTCAAAAATATAGAACTGTTGAAGCGGAAAATGGATTGAATATAGAGGTGAATAATATTGTTATTGATTATGGAAAAGAAAAACTTTTAAAATCAAAAGAGATACAGCCATATGAAAAACAAATTGTTGATGAAAGTGGTAAGATAACTATTGTTGCTGGTATTGCAAATAAAGGAGAACCGAGTAAAGCTGGATGGTATATATATTGTAATGGTAGACTTGTTTTGTATGCAGACAAGACAGAACTGACGGGATGGGGAGTTGAAAACAGAGTTTATCATTATAGTTTGGCTGAATTTAGAGGATATGTATATTTTGAATCACAAAATTTATTGGAACTTCCATGGAATACAACTAAAACGGGAATTGATACATCAAATAGACTGTATGTTATTGCTAGACAAAGCATGAGTGAGGCAATGAAACAAGTTATTAAGGTTATAGATGAAGCTAAACGCAAGCATAATGTATCTAATTTGGATGAATTAGATTTTGTGAAAAATGCAAGTGAAACAGAATTAAATCATTCAGCAATAGCTAATATATCAAAAAATAAAGATTTTAGTATTACAGAAGCAGGACCAACAATTCCAATGGCAAGAATATCTTTTTCAAAGCCGTTGGATGAAGTGAATAAAGTAAAAGAAAATATGGGAGAACGAACAAATAAAGCGATTGGGGAAAAATTATTTGAATACTATTGTGAAATGGAGGAGATTTAATGGCGGGAAGCAGTAAAAGCGTCAATTACACTATAAGACCTTGCAAAAGTATTGAACGAAAAATGATGTGCGAAATGATTTCAAGATTAACAATGTTTGATTATGTCAAGAATTATAGATATATTGGTATGGGAGCAAAGTATTTTGTGGATTTTTCTCTATTGCATAAGAAATTTGGAATTAGCGATATGTACAGTATGGAAATTAATTCTACAGAAAAAAATAAGAAAAGATTTGAATTTAACAAACCGTTTAATTGTATAAAAATGATGTTTGGAAATGCAAGTGATATTTTAAATAGTTCGAATATGTCATGGAAAAATGAAAAAAATATTATCTGGCTGGATTATGATGGCGGAATCAAAGGTGATCAAATTCAGGATGTAGAGTCGTGTATTGGTAAAGTTGAATCAGGAAGTGTGATATTTGTAAGTTTTAATTCTGATTTAGGAGACAAATTCAAAAAGGCTTCTCCTAAAGAAAAATTAGATATATATTGTGATAGAATTGATAATGAAATATTAGTTAAATTGCTTTCGCCAAGAGATATGGCAAAAGAGAAGATCTATCAGACAACAAATAAGATGTTTAATATGGTTGTTAAAAATAAGATATTGGAAAGAAATAGTACAATAAAAAATGAGAATGAAGAGTTGATTTCACAACAGTTGGTGTATTTCAAATATAATGATTCAAAAGCGACAATGCTCACACTTGGCTGGATTGTTTACAAAAAAGAAGATACTGAAAAATTTGAAAAATGTGGTTTTAAAGACTTTGAGTTTTACAATAGTACAAATATCCCTTATGATATTACAGTGCCTAATTTTACATATAAAGAATTAGCAATATTAAATCAGAATATGCCTAATGTGGTATATCCAATAGAAGAAGCAGACTTTTTGGAAGAAGAAGAGGTTAATGCTTATAAAAAAATTTATAAATATTATCCAACTACATTCGAAACGTCAATAGCTTTGTAAAAAGATTAAGAGATAATGTTTTTGATTATTAAAAGGAAAAGTAGCTTATAAATTAATAAAAGCTACTTTTTTGTTGCAAAAAAATGTTACAAGCAAAAAATAATCACATAAGCGCAAAAAAGGTAACAAAGTCTATATGAACATGATATAATTACAAATGAACAGAAAATAAGTTTGAGGAGTAGTAAATGGATGGCAGTTTCATATAAAAAGCTTTTTAAAATATTAATTGATAGAAATATGAAAAGGAAAGATCTTCAGAAAATTACAGGTATTAGTTATGCAACAATTACGAAATTATACAATGGTGATAATGTTACAATGGAAGTAATTGAAAAGATATGCACACACATGGATGTAAAAGTAGATGATATATTAGAATTTGATTTAAATGAAAGTCATGGCATTATTGAACCGATTAAACCGATAAAAAATTATCCGCTTAAAAAGGAAAATGTATTCAGGCTGGGGGAATTATTTTGTGGGCCAGGCGGGTTAGCGTGTGGTGCATTAAGATCGACAAGCAATGATGGAAGATTATCAGTTGAGCATGCATGGGCTAATGATTATGATTATGATACATGTGAAACATATAGAAAAAATATATGTCCAGATAATCCTGCAAGTGTTTATTGGGGAGATGTTAGAGAGTTAGACATAAAGGCATTAGGAGAAATAGATGCTTTTTGCTATGGATTCCCATGCAATAGTTTTTCGAGTGTTGGAGAACACAAGGGGTTAGCAAATGAAAAATTCGGCCAGTTGTATTGGTATGGTATAGAGGTGCTGAAAACATATCGACCTAAGTGGTTTATGGCAGAAAATGTGTCAGGGATTAGATCAGCAGGATCTGGAGATTTTAAAGTGATATTAAATGATATGAGAGAGGCAGGGTATAATCTTACTGTAAATTTATATAAGGCAGAACAATATGGAGTTCCGCAAACAAGACATAGGGTAATTATCGTTGGGATTAGAGATGATCTTCCTGTGGAGTTTCATGTACCAGATCCGAAACAGTATTCTCAATGCGATATTACATCGCGGACAGCATTGAAAGAAATACCTGAGAATGCACCAAATAGTAAAGAAAGAAAATTATCTGAGAAAGTAGTTAAAAGATTATCTTATATTTTACCGGGTGAAAATGTCTGGCAGGCAGAAGAAAGATTGGGAGATAAATTTCCGAAAGAGTTAAAGATCAATACAAAGACAAAAATAAGTCAGATATATAGAAAGTTAGATCCAGATAAGCCAGCCTATACGGTGACTGCTGCAGGAGGCGGTGGAACTTTCATGTATCATTGGACAGACAGAGAACTTACTAATAGAGAAAGAGCGAGAATACAAACATTTCCAGATACTTATGAATTTGTAGGAAATTACAGTAGTGTACGTAAACAAATTGGTATGGCTGTTCCATGTAATCTTTCAGAAGTGGTCATAACAGCAATACTTAATAGTTTTGCCGGCATTGAGTATCCATGGGTTGAACCCAATATTAATGAATAGGCGGTGATATTATGTCGAATTATTGGTGGGTTACAAGACCAAAGAGAAAGCTTAATAGTGTTCCAGAAGTATTGTCAACATTTGCTGAAATGTCACTAAATCAACAATGGGTGGGACAGAGAACATCACAGTTATCTTTGGAGGAAGCGTTAGAAAAGTCGGGATTAAAACGACAAGGTGAAAGAAGAGATCAAGGAGCAGGAGGAGCGAGAACATATAAGGCATGGCTTGTTAGTCTTGGCTTAATATTTACTCAAGAATCTACAAAACAGATAAAATTAACATTGGCTGGAGAAGCAATTATAAATGGGGATAATCCAGTTGATATACTAAAAAATCAGGTTTTAAAATACCAATTTCCATCAGCATTTTCAATTGGTAGAAATGTAGATGTGTCTGCTAGATTTAAAATTCATCCTTTTGTATTCTTGCTGAAATTATTGATGGACAATAGAATACAATATTTGAATACGAATGAAATTGCGGATATCGTTATGGTTGAAGCTGAAAACGAGAGTGATAGCTGTTATGAACATATTGTAAAGAGAATAATAGAGTACCGTAGTTTTGGGCAACAAATATTACCAGAGGATTTTTGCGAAAAATATGGTGTTAAAAGTGGATCTACGAATTTAAATGATGTGGCTAACACAATGATGAATTGGTTGGATTATACTCAATTAACATATAGAGAAAAAGGGAAAATATATGCAGTTGGGGAGCGTAAATCAGAAATTATGGATACAATAGGACACCCTATGCCTTTTATTGAACGACCTCAAGATCATGAATATTTTCAGAGAAAATATGGAGTTGATCCGAAACATAATAAAGATACAAGAAATCTTACAAATACTAAAACCATTACCTCTAAGATGTTGGCAGAACAACAAATTGTAAAAGCATATATTACAGCATCACTTACTCGCCCAATTACGGAAATAGATGGTAGAGTGGTTGATTTGATTGTTTCAAGTACGGGACTGAAAGAATCATTTGTTTGGGAAATACTTCAAAAAAGATTTCCAAGAGGATCGATAGGAGCATTTATGACGCAATATTATGAAATGGCATTTAAAGGTCGGGAAGAGGCGACAGAATTTGAAAAAGCGACTGCTGAATTATTTCATGATGTGTTTAAATTTAAAACAAAACACGTTGGCCCTATAGGGTTAACACCAGATGTGCTGATTGAATCAGAAGATGTGGGATTTGTGGGAATTATTGATAATAAAGCTTATAGTAAATATAGCATCAGCAATGATCACCATAATCGCATGGTTCACAATTATATAAATGGATTGGGAAATTATTATAAAGGGAAAAAGAATTTGGCGTTTTTTTCATATATTGCAGGTGGATTTGGAATAAATATTGATTCACAGATAAAAAGTATTGTTGATGAAACTGAAATATGTGGAAGCTGTATTAATGTACATAATATGATTGAATTAGTTAAAAGAAATGAAAAGCGAGCATATTCACATGAAGATTTGAAAAAAATCTTTTCGGTAAACAGGGAAATTTTATTATCTGATTTATGTTAGTGGGGCGTTTATGGAAGATAGAACGGGAAAGAAATGGTCTAGAGAAGAAACAATATTAGCATTTGAACTATATTGCCGCACACCTTTTTCGAAAATATCGAAGACAAATGAAGACATTATTAATCTTGCTATGCTACTAGGACGTTCACCGAGTTCTGTTGGATTAAAAATGGCAAATTTAGCTCATTATGATCCTGAAATAAGGAAGAAAAATTTAGCCGGGATGTCTCATGGGAGCAAGCTGGATGCGGAAATTTGTATGGAATTTGCTGGAAATTGGGAGATGCTTTCATTTGAAGCAGAAGAAATATTAGCAAGGAAAAAGGGTGTTTCTTTAGAAAAGATGTTGGGAATAGAAGAAGAGTTTTCAGATATTCCTTTAGGAAAATATAGAAATACAAAAATGAAACAAAGAGTTGGGCAGTATTTTTTTAGAACGGCAATATTAAATTCTTATGCAAACAGATGTTGTATTACAGGAATAAATGAGCCCAAATTATTAATTGCCAGTCATATAAAACCTTGGAAAGTCAGTGATGAAAAAACTGAACGTACAAATCCGAGAAATGGATTGTGTTTAAATGCACTTCATGATAAAGCATTTGATAAAGGACTAATAACGATAAACAATAATTATGAGATTATCATATCTTCTCAATTGAAGAATGCAAACATGGATCAGACGACAAAAGATTGGTTTATGATGTATGATCATAAAGAAATTATAAGACCGGATAAATTTTTACCGGATAGAAAATTTATAGAATATCATAATGATGTTATTTTTCAGAAGTAAGGAGATGAATTATAACATTGGATAATTTAACAGCCGAGCAACGACGGAAAAATATGCGCCATATAAAAAGTAAAGATACTTCGATTGAAGTTAAACTAAGAAAAGAGTTATGGAATAGAGGGTATCGTTATAGAAAAAATGTGAGTAATCTACCCGGAAACCCGGATATTGTATTGACAAAATATAAGATTGCAATTTTTTGTGATAGTGAATTTTTTCATGGAAAAGATTGGGAAGTTTTGAAACCACGACTGGAAAAAAGTAATAATGCAGATTATTGGGAAAAAAAGATAAGTCGTAATATGGAACGAGATAACGAAATAAATAAAAAATTATTGTTTATGGGATGGACCGTTATTCGTTTTTGGGGAAAAGATATTTTGAAAAATATAGATGATTGTATTTCTGTGATTGAAGATGTTATATGGGAACAAAAAATGAATCAAGATGTCTATGAGACGGTTGATAAAATAGAATACTAATAAATATTGAAAAGTATCTTATATAAGATATTGACTATTCGTAAAGTAGTGATAAAGTCTGAGATAGAATAGAAAGAAGGTGAGGCTATGGCAACAGGACAAATTACATGGGAACAATTTATTACAGTAAATAATGATGCACGTGGAGTCAGATATAAATTTGAAGATTTATGTAGACAACTATTTACATATGAATTTCTTTCCAAAAATAAAATACACAAATATGTTCACAGTAATCCAAACAATCCTGGAATCGAATCAGAACCTATATTAAATGAAGAAACTGATAAATATATTGGATATCAAGCTAAGTTTTTTGCTAATGAGGTTGGCTATAGTCAGATCAAAGAGTCGGCGAAAAAGGCAGTTAAACATTATAAAGGAAAATTGGATGTTATTTATTTGTTCTGCAATAAATCTGTTACAACTACTCGTGATAGCTTTAAGGAAATAGAGAATTTATTAAATGATGCGGGAATCGAAATACAACTAATAACAGATACAACTATACTTGATCTTGTTAGAAAATATCCGTCTTTAGGAAAGTATTATTTCGATGATCATGGTATTTCACATGAATGGTTTGTGAATGAAACAGCTCGAGTGGTTGATGTTTTAGGTGAACGATTCAATGCTGATTTTAATGTAGATACAGTGGCAGCAAGGAATCTAGCTATTTTTTTACAAAATCAAGATGCAGTAGATTATTTTAATAATAAAAAAAGAAAATTTGTGGATGAAATACTTCAATTGAAATGGAAACAAGGGGATGTATATAAATACGCGTATAAATTGGGGGAATTTATAGATACAATACCGGATGTAAAACTTGATTGTATTCATGACGTTGAAACTTGGCAAGATACAATTTCAAATGTATTTGAACATGATATTGCAGAAATAGATGAAAAAATTAGGGATATAAAAAAGAAATATAAGCAAATAAAGAATAGTGATAATGAAGAACATGTATTAAAAGAAAATCTAAATAAATTAGAAAAATTAAATCAGTTATTTTATCGTTTAGAATTGTCGGAATTAGAAATAAAGTTGCTTAACAATAGTATTTTAATAGTTGAAGGTAAATCTGGTATAGGGAAAACCCACTTGTTTGCAAATGAGGCAAATTTGATGCTAAAAGCAGGCGAAAATGCATTATTAATCATTGGAGGCGATTATCTTTCTGATAATAACATATTTGAACAGTTAAAAAGCAATTTGAGATTGGAGTTTAATTTTGAAAATCTTATTGATATTTTAGAAGTGCTGGGAGAAACAAATGGAAAAATAGTGCCAATTTTTATTGATGCATTAAATGAAAGCTGGAAACCACAATTATGGAAATCTGTTTTGCCTAGATTATATAATAACGTATGCAGTAAGAAGTATGTACGTTTAGCCATATCATTTAGAAGTGAATATGAGAAAGTGCTTCTTCCAGAACAATTTGTAAAATTGGACAATGTTGTAAAAATGGAACATACTGGTTTTATGGGAAATTCATTTGAAGCTGTCAGAAAGTTTTTGGGATATTATGGAATACCTTTTGCTCCATTACACATGTTTTCTAGAAATATTTACAATCCTTTGTTTTTGACATTGTATTGTAAAACATATCAAGGAGACGAGGTGGATTTACCAATATTGTATGAACGCCTTTTAGAAAGGGCAAATGAAAAAATTCATATAAAACTTACCAAGGCTATAGAAGCGGCAGGTTACAGTCAAGCAGATAATATAGTGTTTCCGGTAATAGAAGCTATATCAAAACAGATTCTTTTTACAGGAAAGCGTCAATTTGAAAAAAGTGAACTAGAGGAAATGCCAATTTGGAATACGTTGAGGTTAGCGGCGCGACCGTTTATTACACAATTAATTCAAGAAAATATTCTGCATGATTATGAGATGAATGGAAAAAATTATGTCTATTTTACATTTGATCAGATGAATGATTATTTTTCTGCAAAGACAATTCTTTCAATGTATCAAACAGAGGAAGAGATTAGAAAATTCGTATGTGAAAAGGTATTAGAAATTGTCGATGGGGAATTCAAAAATTGGGGAAGTGCAGATCTTTTTACACATGTTTGTGCATTATATGCTGAAAAATTTGGAAAAGAATGTATAGATATTATACAAGAAATAAATAACGAGTTGGATAGAGAAGAGTTATTTAGAGCATATATTGAATCTTTTGAATGGAGAAATAAAATTTGTGTATCTGTTTCAGAATTGCTTAAACTATGTGAGAATTATTCGTTGGAATATTCTGTTTTATGGGATCAGTTTATAAATAATTCAGTAAAAACAGGGCATTTGTTAAATGCAGATGCGTTACATAATACACTAAAAGGATATTCACTTGCGAATAGAGATTATGTGTGGACAACTTTTATTAATGGAAAAACAACGGATGAAGAGCGTCTTATTCAATTGATTCAGCTGTACAATAAAGGAGATGTGTTAGAGGGGGTAAATAAAGAACAGATTCGACTTTTACTAGTATTTTTTTCTTGGATACTTACATCTTCGAATCGATGGCTTCGTGATACAGTATCAAAGGCTATGATTGAAATTTTAAAAGAAAATTTTGAATATGTGGAATATCTTTTGAAGTTATTTGATGATGTAAATGATCCATATGTGATTCAAAGACTTTATGGAATTGCATTTGGAGCTTGTACAAAACGTAATTTTGAAAATAAAGAAGTGTTTAAATCGTTAGTATATTTTATATTTGAGAATATTTTTAATAAGGATATTGTATTTCCGGATATTTTACTACGTGATTATGCAAGACTTATAATTGAACAATATTTGATGGAATATCCAGATGAACTTCAAGAGTGTGACTTGGAAAAAATAAAGCCACCATATAAATCAATTCCTATTCCAGATATAAAAGATGAAAAATATTCAGATAAAATTTATGAGAAGGGATTATCATGGATTCAGCATTCTATGAGATTTGAAGGAATTGGAATGTATGGAGATTTTGGAAGATATGTTTTCCAGAGTGCATTACGAGATTTTGAAGTGGATGATTATAAAATATTTAATTATGCAATGTATTATATTATCAATGAGTTGGGATATAGGGGAGAATTGTTTGATGATTATGATACATCTATGTTTCGCTTGACATATGATAGACATTATGTGTTAAAAATGGAAAGAATTGGGAAAAAATATCAATGGATTTCTATGTATAATATATTAGCTCGAGTTTCGGATTATTGTGTTATGAAGAGTGTGGGATCAATGGAAGAGGATGTATCGTATGAAGGACCTTGGAATCCGTATGTAAGAGATTTTGACCCAACATTGAATGAACATAATTTAGTATGTGAAGATGTACCAATTTTTGTAGAAGTTAAAGAACATATGATGAATGAAATACAAGAAATTAAACGTGCTAAAGATGATCCATCATTTGATGAGGAAATATGGATTAACACTGTTCCGACATTTTATGAAAACCAGAAAGAAGATTTGTTATTAACGGATAAGAGCGGAATTCAATGGGTTGCTTTGTCAAAATATGCTGATACAGGGAAAGTGGATTTGGCATATAATAAGTTATTAATTTGGAATTGGTTATATGGATATTTTGTTACAGATGAACAATTGGTTACATTAAAAAAATATGCAGATAAAAAAGTAAACCTTATTAATTCCGATATTAGATGGATTCCTGAAACATATACGATATACAATAGAGAATATCCATGGTCAAGTGGTAGTAAATCGATAGAAGAATTGCAATGGGAAAACATTAAAGTGGAAACGGGCGAAATGAAGTCAATAATTGAAACAGTTGAAGAACCTCAATTTTCTTATGCAGAGATATTACAAAAAAAGTATTTAGGAGAATTTGATGAGGATAAGAAGTGGGATGAGCTTGGAACAGCGTTAGATGAAAAGATTAGTATTCCTGTGGTTTGCAAAAAATATACAAGAGAAGAACCTATGACAGTAGGGCTGGGAAGAGTATTGAATTCCTGTCAAGATTTAATATGGGAAGAAGAATTTGATGCATCTAAAGAAGAAACTATTTCAGTTTCTCATCCATGTGCAGAAATTATAAAAGTTTTGGGATTGAGTCAAAAGAAATACGATGGGTATTACTGTAATAAGGCAGGAGAGCTTATAGCTTTTGATACTGCGTTGACAAAGCAAAAGGCAGGATTGATTATTCGAAAAGATGCCTTAGATGAATTTCTGAGTATTAAAAATTTTCATTTAGTATGGTTTGTGAATGCATCTAAAGAGATACACGACGAATCACTTATGATTAAAAAATATACAGATTGGACAGGTCTATTGGAGTATAAGGGTGATTTTGTAGAGGGAGAATATTATATTACAGAATATCGGTGAAATAAATGAAAAGTTGTTAGATATTTTTTTAAGATAACTATGTGCAGAAATTTTAGAAGATCTTTGCGAATAATAAGGAGAAAATGAATAAAGAATGACAACAATGAAGTTTCCAATAGAAAAGTTGGCTAGTGAATTCCGTACAGCGATTGAAATGGCAAAAAAAGAAGGGGAATTTGAAGCAGATTTTATATTTTCACGCTTTCCACGTGGATGTTGTGGGGATGTATCTAGTTTGCTGGGACAGTATTTATTAGAAAATAATATTAAGTCTAATTACGTTTGTGGAAATCGATATTTTAAGAATCAAGAAGAAGGTATGCAATCACATGCTTGGCTTGTAGTAGATAGAATGATTGTGGATATTACGGGAGATCAATTTAGAAATAAAAAATCTTATTATAATTATGACAAACGAGTATATGTGGGAACTGGAGATTTATTTCATGAGTTGTTTGAAGTTGAAGATAGGAATGTAAGAGAATTTTATGGAATAGAAAGTTACAGTGCTGTGTGTAGACAAAGACTGTTTACTCTTTATGAAAAAATAAAGAAGTACTGTTTGCTTTAAGTAATGTAGCAAAAGAAAAATAGGAATAGTCAAGAACCAAAGCTGTGGCTTGGTATGACCGCAACGCCGGATAAACGAGACGACAATCTGGAAGGCAGGAACATTTACGAAATCTTCAATCATCAGATCGCATACGAGATCCGCCTGCAGGATGCGATGGAGGAGGATCTGTTGTGTCCGTTCCATTATTTTGGAATCACGGATCTGGATATTATTGCAGATGCGGGGAAATCATCCGAAGAAAAGGTGGAGAACTTCCGCTATCTGACATCCGAAGAGCGTGTGGAAAATGTCATGAAACAGGCGGAATATTTCGGATACAGTGGCGACCGCGTGAAGGGGTTGATTTTCTGTAGCCGGATTGATGAGGCGAAGGAATTATCGAAGAAATTCAACGACAAGGGCTGGCGGACGCTGGTGCTGAGCGGTAGTGATTCGGAAGAAGCAAGAGCAGTAGCGATCGAACGGCTGGCAGGAGAAGAATCCGAAGATGTCCTGGACTACATCATTTCCGTAGACATATTTTCCGAAGGTGTGGACGTGCCGGAGATCAATCAAGTCATCATGCTTCGTCCGACAGAGTCGCCGATCGTGTTCATCCAGCAGCTTGGTCGTGGACTTCGAAAAGCCGAGAACAAAGAATATGTCGTTGTATTGGATTTCATCGGAAATTACCGGAATAACTTTATGATTCCGATTGCGCTGTCTGGAGACCGCAGTTATAACAAGGACAATATCCGCCGCTATGTCACGGAAGGCGGCAGAGTGATTCCGGGGGCGAGCACGATTCACTTCGATGAGATTTCCAGAAAGCGGATTTTCCAGGCAATTGATAATGCGAACTTCAGCGATATCAAATTAATCCGGGAGAATTATACGAATCTGAAGAATAAGCTGGGGCATATCCCGGCACTTGCGGATTTTGATAAATATGGGGAAATGGATGTGCTGCGGATCTTTGATAATAACAGTCTGGGTTCGTATTATAAATTCCTTGTGAAATACGAAAAGGAATATACCATCCGGCTGTCAGAAGACGAAGAAAAAGTGATCGAATTCATTTCCAAAAAGCTGGCGAGTGGCAAGCGGATTCATGAGCTGGAATTGTTGAAACGTACGTTGCAGTATCGCCATGGAATCATTGGGCGTCTGCAGAAGCATTTATCCGAGAAGTATCATTGTGAGATGGACGAGTACTGTACGGAAAATGTGATCAATATGATGACCAATGAATTTCCGACGAGCGCGGCAAAGAAGACTTACGCACAGTGTGTATTTCTCAAGAAGGAACAGGATGATTACGGCATTTCCGATGTGTATGGGAAAATGTTAGAGAATCCGGAATTCTGTGCGATTCTGGAGGAACTGGTGGACTTCGGAATCTCGAGATATAAGGTCAATTACAGTTACCATTATCAGGATACGAATCTGGTATTATATCAGAAATATACATATGAGGATGCCTGCCGTCTGCTGAACTGGGAGAGAAATGAAGTGCCGCTGAACATCGGCGGTTACAAATATGATAAGAAGACTAAGACATTTCCGATATTCATTAACTACGATAAGCAGGACAATATCAGCGATACCACGAAATACGAAGATCATTTCGTAGCAGAGAACCGGCTGATCGCGATTTCCAAAAGCGGAAGAAGCATGGATTCAGAAGATGTGCAGAATTTCCTGAACGCAACAGAACGTGGCATAGATGTGCAGCTGTTTGTGAGAAAGAATAAGGATGATAAGATTTCTAAGGAATTCTATTATCTGGGCCGTGTGATCGCGACCGGGAATGCGAAGCAGTTTGTGATGCCGAATACGGATAAGACGGCGGTGGAGATCGAATGGGAGCTGGAGACTCCGGTGAGAGAAGATATTTATCAGTATATTGTGAATGAATAGGGACTGTTACAGGAAGATTTTTGACGGGAGATAAATGGTAAGATGAAGACGATAAGAGTTGTGGCAGCAGTGATAAAGGCAGTAAAGGAAGACGGAAGAACGATGATATTCGCAACGCAGCGCGGATATGGTGAGTTCAAAGGCGGATGGGAATTCCCGGGCGGCAAGATCGAAGCCGGGGAGACACCGCAGGAAGCGTTGAAGCGTGAGATCATGGAAGAACTGGATACGGAAGTTGCGGTTGGCGAATGGATCGAGACGGTGGAGTATGATTATCCGGGATTTCATCTTTCGATGGATTGCTTCTGGTGTGAGATCGTGAAAGGGGATCTGGTGCTGAAGGAGCATGAGGCTGCCAGATGGCTGACCAGGGAGGAGCTTACGGATGTGGAGTGGCTGCCGGCGGATGTGGCGGTTGCGGAGAAGATTGAAGAAGAGATGGACTAGAAAATATAGAGAGGAATAAGTGGACATTGAAAATGAAAAAGAACTCAAATTTGAAGTATAAATTTGAGTTCTTTTTTAGTTCATAAGAATAATATTTGAGTTTCTTGCATAAACTTAAATATAGTGCTAGAATCTAAAATATAAATGGAGGAACTAAAATGACAACAGAAGAATTATATGACAAACTAAAATTAATTCAAAAAATGAAATGCGAAACGCAGAATTTGGAATTGAAATCAGCGGAGCAAGGATATCCGAAACGATTATATGATTCTTTGTCAAGTTTTTCTAATCAGGATGATGGTGGCATTATTGTTTTTGGAATTGATGAGAAACAAGATTATAAAGAAGTTGGTGTTTATGATGCTCAGGACATTCAAAAGAAAATTAACGAGCAATGCTTGCAGATGAATCCGGTTGTACGGCCGCTTATTACAGTTGTGGAGAAGGAAAATAAAAAATTTGTTTCTGCTGAAATTCCCGGAATAGATTTGGCAGACAGACCTTGCTATTATCAAGGACGTGGAAGGTTGAAGGGGTCCTATACCCGTATTGGGGATAGTGATGAACCGATGACAGAATACGAAATATATAGTTATGAAGCATATAGAAGAAAATATCAAGACGATATCCGTGAGGTTCCGAGAGTAACATTAATGTCATTGGATCAGGAAGAACTGAATCGTTATGTTGAACTGTTAAAGAGAGGAAAACAAAGATTAGCAACACTTGATAATGAAAGTATTTATGAACTTATGAGCATAAAGCGAGGAGAGAAAGTAACGCTTAGTGCGACTTTGCTTTTTAGTCCATATCCACAGGCATATTTTCCACAATTGTGTATTACGGCAATTGTAATTCCTGGGAGAACAATAGGAAGTCTTGGCGACATGGGGGAAAGATTCTCGGATAATCAGAGAATAGAAGGAACAATTCCGGAAATGTTGGATGAGGCATTATTATTTGTGAAACGCAATATGCGGACAAAGACAATTATAAGTCCGACAACCGGACGAAGAACTGACAGAACAGACTATCCAATAAC
>JABLTP010021248.1_pt1 | contig 23305 bp, 20 predicted proteins | sample 7160111 | NCBI WGS metagenome assembly JABLTP01 (sample SAMN14651227, study PRJNA627086) | human gut metagenome | isolation source: feces | host: Homo sapiens
ATGGTTTTGCACCCCCGAAAATGCAAATGTCGAAATATTTACAAATATCGTTAACAGATTGGCCATATTTTCTTAATAGTTCGGCCGCAGTTTAATATATTGAGCTGCCGCTCGATGGAATAAAAATGAACAGCACCGCCCGCGGAAAACTCCGTCGGTCGGTGCTGCTCGGTAAAGTTAACTATCGAGTGACATGTTGAAAATGCTAAATATCAGTAGTTTATGCAAAAAATCACCATTCAAAACCCGCCATGATTTTTTCAAGCGCATCAACAGCGGCAGCCCCGCCCGAGACAACGCCGTAACCGACGTTTGCAAGGTTTCCGACAAGCTCCGCAAGCTTTGCCGATGAGTATTTTTTTGCGGCTGTGCAAGCCTTTGTGTTGGCGTAGCGGTTTCCCTCAAGCTTTGCGGCAGCAGTCTGCGCGCTGAGTCCCCCGTCCATAAGCTTCCTGCCCTCAAGCATCAGCTTAAAACGTGACTCAAGAAACGAGGCAATGCCGAGCGCAGCGTCCCTGTCCTCCAACAATCCGTGCAGCGCGCGCATTCCGTCCCTGACCTTGCCTGCCGTAAAGCAATCTATCATCGCAAAAACCTGAAATTCAATGCTGCCGACCGTGCAGCGGGAAATTGTATCCCGTGTAATCGTCCCGCCCGGGCCGACGGTATCGATGAGCTTTTGCAGTTCGTTGCTTATTGCGGTCATATCCGTACCGACAAGCCCAGCAAAGGTTCTTGCCGTGTCCGAATCGAGCACAGCACCCTGTTTGTTTGCCGTTTTCATGCACCATTTAATAATATCCGACAGCGGCAGCTCATCAAACTCCACCTCACGCCCGTCGGAACGGAGACGCTTTACCAAACTGTTTTTCGAATCCGCCGCACCTTTTATATTGATGAGCAGAATTGAACTCTCGGGCATTTTTTGAATATAGTCCGCAAGTTTCGGGTAATCGAGTCCCGATGCCAATCCGTTGCAGACAACAAGCCGCCTGTCGCCGAACAGCGGCAGCGTTTCGCAGGCCTCCGTAAGCGCATCCGCATCCGGTTCATACAGAACGCTCATGTTAAAAGCGCGGAAATCCTCGGGAATCAGCTTTTCGGCAGCTTTCAGTGCGCTTGCCTTAACAAACTCCTCTTCCCCCTGCAAAAGGTATGCGCCGCGAAGACCGTCCGCAGCAATCAGTTTAAAAAAATCATTGTGGTTCATAATGTTATTATACTAAAAACCAAAGAGCCTGTAAACAGCAGCAGGCAGAATACGGCAAGTCCCGCCTTTTTTTGAAACGGACGCAGCACATAAGGGGAAAGCACAAACAGCATTGCAAGGAAGAGAGCGCAGCTTGCGAGAGGAATCGTCGGAAGATTCAACGAAGCATACGGCAATGCGGAAAGAAAGCCGAGGCAGCGTTCAACAACAAAGAGCACCGCACGCGGCGCAACGGCAAGCACTGCCGCAAAACCGGGGAACGGTATGCCGATTATCAGAATTGCAATGCAAAGCACCATCACAAGCGAAAACAGCGGTACGGCAATAAGGTTGCCCGCAACGAAATACAGCGGCAGGCAGCCGAAATATGCAGCTTGAAACGGAGCAGTGGCAATGCTTGCACCGAGACAGGCCGAAACAGAACCTGCAAGCGGGATATGCGCCGAAGCGAGTGCTGTTTCAAATTGTTTTGAAAACAGTATCAGCCCGAAACACGCCGCGAACGAAAGTTGGAAGCCGACAGAATAGAGCTGAAACGGCTCAAACGCAAGTATCAGCACCGCAGCGGCGGCAAGTCCGTTCAGCGAATCCGCACGGCGGTTCAATGCACGGCAAAGCAGCGCGCATATGACCATTATTGAGGCGCGGACGATGCCCGCTGCATATACCGCAATGCAGCAATACATGATGAGCCCGATTCCGACGAATGCTGTGCGCAGCCATCGCTTGCGCTTCGGAACAAAAAGGCCGAGAATTGCGGCAATGATGCCCGTGTGAAATCCGGAAATCGCCAAAAGATGAGCCGTGCCCGTTGCTCTGTATGCCTCGGTTCTGTCGGATTGCAATGCCGTTTTGTCTCCCACGATGAGTGCGGAAACAATGCCGGCATCCGTGCCGAAAATGCGGCCGATATGCCGAACGATTGAGCTGCGCACCAACGTCAAAGCCTCCCGAATGGGCAGGTTATGTTTCGATACAACGCTGATTTCATCGACTGCTGTTGAACCGTCATCGTTCAAACCGCCGCCGTATAACCTTCCCGATGCCGTTATACCCTCCGAAAGCTGTTTCAGGAATCTGCTCCGTTCCGACGAATCCGCCTTTGCCGCTCCGCGAAGATAGACTTTCGGAATATAAACGCCGTCTCCGACATCTATGTTTAAATAGCCTTCCGTTATGATTTTCACCCTGCCTTCTCTGCGGAAAATCCCCGCGTATGCAGATGAATGCAGCTCGCTTTTTGTGAGAATGAGTTCCGTTTCCCCGTCCGAGTATTCCGCTGAAAGTACGGTTCCCGAAACGGTATAGCTGCCGTTCGGAAGCTCAGTCGGAAGACGCAAAGCGGCAAAAAGTATTCCGACGAGTACCGAAGCCGCAAACAGTGCGGAGCGCGTATGCCGAAGCAGCGCGAACACAACCCCTGCCGCGCCGCACGCTGTCATAATACATAAAACGGCAGCGCCGCCTGCGGGCATGATCCCGCAAACGGCGATACCGAGCATCAGCCCGACCGCAATCTCCGCAATCGGACGATAGTTTATAAGTTTATTTGAAGTTGGTGCATTTTGCAGCGTGTCCATTCGTTTTCCGAATGATTCTCAGTCGTGCGCACCAAAAAAACTCAGCAAAACCGCTTTCGTATTTGGGATGATGAAAGACGGAAAGACCGTCAACGCACGATATTCGAATCAATCAGTCTGCTCAGCCGTTGAGCAATGCCATTGCCTCGATTTCAACAAGTGCACCGGCGGGCAGCGCGGCAACTTCAACGCAGCTTCTTGCCGGGAAGGGTGCGGGAATCATCATTCCGTAAAGCTTATTGACCTTTGCAAAATCGTTCATATCCTTAACAAATACCGTTGTTTTTACGATATTTTCCATGCTTGAACCGGCAGCTTCGAGAACGGCTTTAAGGTTCGTGAGAGCCTGAATCGTTTGAGCCTCAACACCTTCAACAAGTCCGCCGACGGCGGGATCAATGCCGATCTGACCGGAAGTGAAAACCATTTTGCCGACCTTTACGCAGTGGCTGTAAGGTCCGATTGCGGCGGGCGCGTTCTGTGCATTAACAACCTGTTTCATTTTGTTTCCTCCATGCAATATGTTAATTTAAATTGTTACTATAAAAACAATAGGTTATGCTCCGTACAAACAGCGAAGCCCTATTGAATTCGGCGTTTTTCGGATGAAATCATAAACTTTCCGAACAGCTTCCGTCTGCATGAGCGCGGAGCGTATTATCGATGGAATCGTTCCAAAGTATCAGTGCATTTTCACCCGTGTCACTGTAGTATTTTCGCCTTGTTCCCGCGTACCTGAACCCAAGCGCGGAATACACGCGCTGCGCTTTGTGGTTAAATTCGCGGACTTCAAGCGTCATTCGCTTTCCGCCGTTCGCTTTTGCTGTTCGCATGAGGCAAAGTATCAAATTGGTTGCAATGCCGCGGCAGCGATATTCGGCAGCAACGGCAATGTTAGTCATGTGTGCCTCATCAAACATCTGCCACATGCCGGCATAACCGACAATTTTCCCGTTGTCCTCTGCAACAACATAACTTGCAGCATCATTGCGGATAACCTCACCAATGAGGGATTCAACGCTCCACGGCTGCGAAAAGCAGCTGCATTCGATTTCATAGACCTGTTCGATATCCGGCAGCGTCATGCTGCGGTAAACAAGTTCACTCATATTTCCGTTCCTTATATAGCTTTAAAAGTTAAAGTATCAGTTTGATTCCGGCGGAGTGCAGCACGCGGTCAGCGCATAGACTCTTGCTGCTCCGTGTTTTTTAAGCTCCGATGCACACTCTTTTAGAGTTGCGCCGGTTGTTCGGACATCGTCCACAAGCAGAACCGACAGCCCCGCACATTCGGGCGACGCTTCAAATGCGCCGTTCAGGTTTTTTGCACGCAGTTTTGCATTCATGCCGACCTGCGGGCTTGTGTCCCGCACACGTTTAAGCAATTCCGCACGGATATCGATATTATACCTTTCCGCCACGGATTTTGCAAGGATGAAACTTTGATTGAAGCCGCGTTCCTTTTCGCGTCGCGGATGCAGCGGAACGGGAACGATGCAGTCAATCGGCCAATCGGCGGGGATACACATGAAGTGCGTCAAAAATTCCCGAACATAAACGGCACCGTTATACTTCAGCGCATAAACGGCGCGTTTCGAAACATCGTTATAAAACAATCCTGCGGCGTATTCATCAACGAACTCGATTCTTTCGGCCAACGGGTTCACGGCAAGACCCGCTTCACACTCCGAGCAGATTCCGTATTCATTCACAGCCGCTTCCTTTGAGCAGGAATGGCATTTCAGGTGCTGCGGAAAAACGAAGTCGAGTGCTGAATTTATCCATTGTTTAAATCTTTTGTTCATATCGGTTTGCCTCTCCGGCAATATCACTTATTCAATGACAATTTGTACAAAACCGTACATTGTTCCTTACACGTCGGGCAGGGTTTCGTTTCTCTCGCGCAAAAAAGTTTCCAGTGCACTGTATCGCCTGCGGACGTTTGTGTTTGACACCATATATTTAATGCATCCGACCGAACCGAGAATGTAAACCTTGCTGCGCGCCCTTGTCACGGCGGTGTACAGGATGTTGCGATTAAAAAGCATGTTCGGACCGTTCACAAGCGGAAGCACGACGCAGGGGAACTCGCTGCCCTGGCTTTTGTGAACAGATATGCAGTACGCAAGGTCAATTTCTTCAAACTGATTGAAATTGTAATCCGCAACCCGTTCATCATCAAACAGCACCGTAATGAATTTTGAGGCATTATCCACACGAAGAATCGTGCCTATATCGCCGTTGAAAACCCCTTCTCCCTCGCTGTCGTCCGCACCAAGCTTTGTTTTTCTCCACTGAATATCATAATTGTTCTTTATCTGCATCACCCTGTCACCCTCTCGGAAGGTGATTTCACCGAATTTAAATTCGGCCTTGTCACCCGCCGCCGGATTCAGCTCCGTCTGGAGCAAAGTGTTGAGGTTCACGACTCCGAGCATGTTTCCCTTCATCGGCGAAAGCACCTGCAGTTCGTTTATTTTGCCGAGATAAGCGTAATCGCCGCAAAGGTTCAGCACGGATGAAAGCGCAATATCTGCCGTGGGGCATTCGTAAAACAAAAAGTCGTTTTCTTCATCAATATTATCCAAAACAGGCATTTCCCCGCGGTTGATAAGATGCGCATTTGTAACGATTCGACTGCGTCCTGCCTGTCTGAAAATTTCATTCAGCCTTATGACCGGAATTACATCGGAATTCACAAGATCACGAAGCACATTGCCCGGGCCGACCGACGGAAGCTGATCCACATCGCCCACCATTACAAGGCGTGTGCCTTTGGCCACCGCTTTCAGCAGGGAGTGAAACAACATGACATCAACCATTGACATTTCATCAATTATAATAACATCCGCTTCAACAGGATAATCCGCGTTTCGGTTGAAAGAATTATTGTTAAAATTGTATTCAAGCAGACGGTGAAGCGTTCTTGCCTCACGCCCTGTCGTGTCGCTGATGCGTTTTGAGGCCCTGCCTGTCGGTGCCGCAAGCTCGATTTGCAGCCCGAGATGCTCCATAATCTCAATAACGAATTTCAAAATGGTGGTTTTTCCGGTCCCGGGGCCGCCGGTAACGATCAGAACGCCGTCCGTCACGGCGCGTTTCACCGCCTCGTTCTGTGCAGCTGCAAGAGTGACGCCAAATTGTTTTTCGAGTCGTTTTATTTCACCGTCGATATCAAACAGGGACAGAATATCAACATTAGTGACGATATTTAAAAACAATGCAGCACAATCCGATTCGACATAATGCATATATTTCAAAAAAATGTAATCGCGTTCACCCATACGCTTTTCGACGAGAGAACTCGATTCAAGCATTTTTTCAAGCACCGCTTCCACCCGTTCCGGCACAACGCCGAGGACGTTGTTTGCTGCAAACATCACCAGCATATCCCGCGGCAGACATGTATTGCCTTCCTGCCTTGCAAGCGAAAGCGCGTATTTTATGCCCGCACGAACACGAAATTCCGATTCACGCTCATATCCGGCCTCAAATGCAATTTTATCCGCCGTCTTAAATCCGACGTTTTCAAAATCATCAATCAGACTGTACGGATTTTCCTTCACCATGCTGACGCAGTTTTCACCGTAGAGCTTGTATATTTTCATTGTCATCGCAATTGAAAGCCCAAGCTCCTGCATACCCATTATTATGTCCTGCATCGCTGCCTTTTCAAGGTAGGATTCATGGATCATTTTCGCTTTTTTCGGCCCGATACCGCTGATTTTTGTGAGCTTCATCGGTTCGGTCTTAATAATTTCGAGAGTTTCCGCGCCGAACTTATCCACAAGCAGCCTTGCGGTCGCCTCGCCGATACCCTTAATAAAGCCGCTCGCAAGATAAGCGCGAACAGCTTCGGCCGAAGTCGGTATATCATTTTTATATGAAGTCACACGGATTTGCTCGCCGTACATCGGATGCGCCGTCATGTTGCCCATCACGGTCACCCGTTCGCCATCGTTCACGGACGGCATCACGCCGACAGCGGTCAACTCTTCTCCGTCATCGCCCTTTATCCTGAGAACGGTCCACCCGTTCTCCTCGTTTCGAAACTTTATGCCGGTTACTGTGCCCGTGAATTCCATGCCGCCTCGCAGTTTTAACGTCCGAACCCTGATGCGCCCAAACGATTTATGGGTTGATTGTATCATATTTTGCGACGATTCGCAACGGGGAAGTTGACGGCAACGGTCGCACATTTTTCAATGGAATATGCATCACTCCCACGAAAGCAGCCACCGCTGTGTTTCAACATCAACGGCAACTTCAGTTTTATCGTTAATTCCAGGCGACTTGATAAACAGTACCCGCGTTCCTGCTTCATTCTTCGCTGCATATGGAGTTCCCGGTCGTAAAACAAAAAGATCACCCTCAGAAAACTCATACTCTTCACAACTTCCGTCCAACAGTTTAACTTTCATTTTTCCACGCAAAACATAGTTGTGTTCAGTACACTGCGTATGCATATGCGGTTTGTCTGCTGTGAACGTTACATAATTCGAAATACCAATTTCTATATCATCATCAATATGTTTTAAAAATGGCTGCTCTTTTTTTAAGCGTCCTGCCAAATATTGTCTGTACTCCTTGCTAAGCGCATCTTCAATGCTTTTTCCTTTTAAAATCTCCATATTAAAATATCCTCACACTTTCCGAATTACTATACTCTGTCCACGCCTGCATCCATCTATCATGGTTTTGACTTATAAGTTCGAACGATCTCTTGCGCATTTCACGGCTGTTGAAAAATTTTATCTGGTTTTCAAAAAAATCGTAATTTTCCTGATCTTCTCTCCTGAAAATCACCATAGTTCTTCTGTCAACTGTCGAATCCATATTGCACGAATATAGATCTACTTTAATATGGTTCTTTTCACTATTCTCTTCATCATATACTATTTGAAACATAGCATACGGCAGCACGCATTCGGTGACTGTAAATGTGAAGCGTCGTTCCATGCTCGCTGTTTTGTATGGTCCTGACTCTATCATTCTGTTGATATTTGCATACGTATTTAAGAAAACAGCTTCTTCGTTATCCATCAGTGCGTGATTTCCAAGTTTCGAATAATTAACAGCATCTTTGGATGCAACTGACAGAGGTGCATTAACAACCAATCTGAAAATGAATCTTTCTTCTTTTAGCAGTTGCGCAAAAATATTAAACATTGTTCCATAATCATATGCTCTCCGATCAATGCGTGCAACATCTGTGTTGATTATGATTGTTGCGGCGTAACATACCATGTTAATTTCCTTAATACAGCTGTTTCCAGTAAAGTCATCATGCCTTTTTACGCACTCGACAAGTTCCCTTCCAAATCGCTCATTTAGTGATGCAATATCGTTTTCCAGTTTTCCTCGCGAAGTTAGCCATGTATTAGCCTTTCGCTTAATTATTTCTCTCCAGCTGACCACATCTTTTAAGATCTCATAGTCGATGTCTCTTGAATGCAGCTCTTCCATAACGTTATAAAAGAGGCGATTTTCCTCCGGAATCTTATAATGGTTGATGTATCTAATCCCGCTGATGCTTTTCGGGAGTTTTCCTAACACCTTATAGTCGATGTTCCCGTATGTAAGGACAAGGATTTTTCTTGCACTTTCGAATGCGGTTTTAATTTCCTCAAAATAAATGTTCTCTTCATTATCGCTGCTGTCGTTCAGTGTGCAGAGTTCTTCTACGGCATCCTCCGTCAGCAGACAAAGGAAATAGGGCGCATTCCGGACCTCATGAAGAAGTCTTTCACGATAGTCCCGATCCTGATTCATTGCATAATCATCCATGAACGGACCGGCTCCTTTCGTAACAAAGAAATCATATATGCGTCCCGCAAGATGCTTATGTGTGTGTTTGTAGTTTATAAATACTCCGTATGTCATTTGTCTTCTTTCCAGCCCTTGGTTCAATACTTGCGTTGTAAAGCATGTTTTTTAATTCGTGTTAATTCTTATGTTTGTCAATTTTTGACAAGTCGTCCCATGCACAAAGCTTGTTATGTACCTTTGCTCTATCTGCACGGTATGAGCCACGAACATAACCGAGTGTCATTGTGTATGCATTCCAGCGCATATGTTCGCTGCGCTTTCTTTTCATGCAGTTTTCACATTCACAAGTACTTCTGCCTTCTTTTTTCGAGCATTTCGTAATTACCCGAAGGATCTCTTGATTGTCAAGCTCTCTTTTGTAAAGCTCCTTGGCCATTGACGAAATACGGTAGTACTCATATTTTTCGAATTTCGCTCTCGAACTGCGCTGCGCTTCCGGAGTCAATTCGTACTCAAATCCCCAGTCATACCGTTTGACTTCTGTAATTTTATCGCTATCACCCGATTCCAACCATTCATTATGTACTTTCTGTTCAATATCAACCCAGCTGTTGTGCTGTTTATATGCACTGTCTTCAAGCTTTCCATCATAGATGCATGAATAATCAAACTGAGAAGACAGTCCGCCCACGAAGTGAATATGATACGGTGTATCGTTATGATTTTTCAAACCGCAGGAATTACCCGCAGAGCATTTTTCATCCCGAATGATTCCCGACTTGCGCTCATCATAAACAATTGAAAAAATCTCAACGGGTTCTTTCCTCCATTCCATCTGTTTAGCCTGTTTATTATTGATTTCGTTCAGTCTGTCAAACAGCATGCGAATATGTATCGACATTTCAATATTTTCATCGTCATCGCCAAGAGCAACAAAAGCAAGATTTGTTCGGCGAATTCTTTCAAGAACAGCTTTATCCGCATCATTATTTGACTCGTGTTCGATGCTTGTCCCTCCGCGAAGAATCAAGTTATCGAAATCCGCTGAGTCAACATCAACGCCCGAGAATGTTACAATATCGTATTTTGCTTCCCCCTCGGTTTTACAGCGGTTGAATTTGAGTACATCCGGGAAATCACGATTGATTTTTTTGCTGATGTAATCGTTTTCGTTTGTGCCTTTGTTGTCAATGATTGTTATCTCAAGGGTATAGCCCTCAAACTGGAAATACCACAGCAGAGTTTTAAAAAACTCTATACCGTATTGACCAAAGCCAACGATCAGAACGGATAGCCTGTCCTCTTTGCTTCTATGAGCAATGTCATATAACTTCATTTTGGGAATAATATCCCAAATCAAGTGCTGAACTTCGTCCACTCGGCGCAGCTTGAAGCAATTATCGTCGCAGTTATGGTCAACAGCATGCTCCAACAGTTTTTCATACTCAACTGAGTCAATAGTGTATGCAGCACTTGGCTTTGTTGAAAAAACGAATATCTTCACATTATGCTTCTTGTTCTTTTCATTTAGCTCTGTGGTAAGCTGCACTGCCTGGCTGACGTTTTCCGATTCGTTTTCACCAATCAGAAATATTTCAACATCCCCCTTTTTTTTGATTATATTCAGGTGCGTAACATCCCTTTTAAGGCATATTGCATTAATGTCCCTCGCCGCATTCATCAATTCGTAGTTTTCTTCATCGTCATGCTCAAAGACATCGGCAAACACAATAACAGCTTTCTCATCCGTTTTGCGAATGCTGTTCGCCAGTGCAATGGATTTCTCGTTAAGTTCAGATATTATATAATATTTTTTGAAAACGCGAAATCTGTAGCGCACCTCTCCCATAACGTTTTTAAACAACATCAAAACATTGCTGAATGTCATCAACGGGGCAAGTACGTACAAAAAAGCTGCATATGACGTGAAAATTATATACAGTTCCGTGTTTTGTCCTGCAACAGCATTCGTAACGGTGTCAAAATCTCCATCCAAAATAAAGACTCTGAACGAATTGTGAACCGCAAGCAAAAAGGGCCGAATGTATCTGTGGCTGTCCGTCAATGCATTATTGGTATAGCATATTGGAATAAAAATCAACAGCACCGAAAAAAACACGCCTATAGTGAAAATCTGTATCGAAGAAAGAACTCTTTTCGCCCGCTTTCCGGTTTTAAACAGGTACAGCGCGCGAACGAGACAACCAACCCCGACAAGGAAGGACAACGCCGCAAATGCTGCAAAAAAGATATGTTCGTTCATTTTGATAATTCCTTTCTTTGTATATCAATCAGTGAAAATGACGCCGTATAAATCTAAGATATAGTAATCCGAGTACTTTCGCACTCTCAGATCAAGTTCTTTTGCGATTCGTTTAATCTGCAATGAAGTCCAAAAGTTTTTTGAAACTTCCAGATATCGCACTCGTTTCAAATAGCGCAGCGGACGTATGTCTTTTATGTTTTCGGCACGAAGTTCAAGATGCTTGAGGTTTACAAGCAGCGTCAGTGAATCAATATTTGCAATGTATCCCGCTTGCACTCTTAAACGCTGCATGCTGTTTGTGAGATTCTCCAACGCTTCCAAGTCAATATAAGCTGCCCCGTATATTTCAAGTTTTCTTAATCCTTTTAATTCTCCCAGCACTGAAATATCGGAAAGCACGTCGCTGAATATCGTCAGTTCTTCAAGATTCTCAAGCCGCGCAATCGGACTCAACTCGCGCAGAGTCCCGCCTATCACGAGTGTCCTAAGATTTTTCAAATTGCCTAAAGGACTTATATCCCGAATTTCACTCCGGCTACCTTGTCCAAGGTCAAGATGCCGCAAGCTTGTAATGTTTGAAATTGAGTGAATTACCTCCTCGTTAATGAAACAATGCAAAACAAGTTTTCTTAATTTTTTTCCACAATATTCGAAGCTTGAAAAATTCACAGGAGCAGTTTCTTCAATTTCTTCAATTTCTTCAATTTCCAATGTTCTCAGATTGGGCAGATTTTTTATCTGTCCAATGTCGAATACACTGTATCCATCGTAAAAAATGTGCAGTTCATCTATTTTTTCTCCAATATTGACGTCAGCCCACAAAGCACTGATATCAATGTCAACATCTTCGTATCTGGCAAAACGTGATGTTCGTTTATAATGCCACGATATGCTTACCCCAATACTTGATGCTGAAATCATTTCGTCATAATGTTCGTGAACGTAGTTCCGTATTGAGTCCGCATCTTCGTAAAGAATTGAAATCTCAAGGTGTTCATTCTGCGCTTCATCCGAAGTATTTCCGCAGCAACTTTTCAGTTGCTCGGCAGCCTGCGCTTCATTTGAGTTATGCTTTGCTGCAATTTCAACGCTATTGTTCTGTTCCGCAGCTGCGGGGTGAAGCTCCACTGCTGTATTGCTGTTTGCCTGTGCGGCTGCTGAAGCATTTATTGTTTTGACGTTGTTTTCCGATTCTCGGCAATCGTTCAATCCGGGCGCAGTCAGAAGCTTTTTAAAGAAAGCATTCTCGCTTTCGTATCTATACCAATGTATCGCCTGGCGTGACGAAAGCTGCATCTTAAGACCGCCTTCCAGCTTAATATTTTCCAAGTAGACAATAAGCATTTTCTTACGTTCATTAAATGCCGTATGCAGCTCACATTTACAATAGTTCGAATCAAGTGCATTTGCCGAAATGAATCCGATGAAATAGCTGCTGCGTTCAAGATATTTTTCGATCGTATCCGGCCACTCCGAGCCGGGGTCAATGCCCTCATCATACCAAACACGAAATCCGCTTTGCTGAAGCAACGCAATAGCCCGCATAACAACTTCGGAATCTTTATGTGCATAGCTAACGAAAATATACGGTTTTTCTCCGATATACGGAATGGGCATTTCTTTTTGATTCATATTTTTCTCCCGTTAAAGCATTTCATACCTTTTTGTTCAGCGGCATATTAAACGCAAACTGTCTCTCGAAATATGCACTAACCATGTTCTTAAATGCAAACCGCCTTTTGTTTGGCCACAGAACATCTTAAAAGCCGCCCGGCATCTTAATACGAATTATATCGCAAAACGGCAAAAAAAGCAATATCATGCGTCAAAAATTGCAATATTGAGTACATTTGCAAATTGAAGTGTTTGTTATGGTTATTTGATTATAAATGTTAATTCAGTGATATGCGTCATGCTGATTGTGCCCCGCGCATTCATGTCAACCTCTTCATTTCCGCATTTCAAACGCAATCAGCAGCTCTGCGACATCGTTATAGCTGTTGACGCCGGCGGTTTGGCCGTTATGTTTTAGGTAGGCGTCATTAATTTTGTTATTTGCGCTGCCGAGGGGATCGTTTTTGTACTGCTCGGTCCAACGGGAATAATCGGCGAGATCGCGAATCATTGCGGGGGTGAAGAAGCGTTCACGGACGCTGTAGAAACGTTTTTCGTCAACGGAGGCAAGCCGATTCATGCACTGCATCAGGGCAAGCATTTCGCAGGAATAGCGCAGGGCGGGGTCATTCGAAAAGCCGGAGACATAGTAAGCAATAAAATTTGCCTCATCCTCCCTTGCAAAGCCGAAATAGTGTGCGGTCTCATGCGCAGCGGAAGCAAACAGCAGAAGCGCGGGCTGCTCGGTGTTCACATTCGCTTCGGCGGTGTACGGAATATAGATTCCGGAAATATCAAGGCGCGAGAGCATGTTTGAAAAATGCACCGATTTTGCGGAAAAGACGGGATTTCCGAACAATTCGTTTTGACTGCCGAGCGCGGCATATGCCGTTTGAACGCTTTTGAATACTGCGGATAAAGCCGAATTCTCTGAGTTTTTGTCCTCTGCGATAAACACACCGTTTTCGTTCTCACGAAGGCGGCTTCTGTTCTCCGCAGCCGCAGCCGCAATTTTTTCGCAGGTTGATGCAAGCATTTCCGCATAAATATCGGAGGAAGCCCAATTGTCACCCGTTTCGGCCGCGGCAATGAATTCGGATTTCGCCGAGTTGACGCGCTCAAGTTCATCCGAAAGTCCCAAAAGCGAAGCAGCGGGCATTCTGTAGTGATTTATTCCCCATAATGCATAGAAAAGATTCAGCATCGCGCCCGCAAACATCCCGAGCGAAATCAGGCAGCTGTAAAAGCGCATTCGATTGTGTTTCCGTTTCAGGAGTTTTGAAAACACGAGTTTGAACAGCCGCACAACGAGTGTTACCGCAAGAAGCGTGCCGACGGAAATTATCAGCACCTCGGCCACAGAAAACGGGAATATGCTGCTTGCTGCACCCAAAACCCGCGAAATCACGGGATAGATTGCGCGGCTGTATATGCGCTCCGTTTGCTGCGGACAGGAGGACAGGAGTTTCGGCGCAAACATACCCGCTGCCGCAAGCAGAACAAGAATCGGCAGGCGCAAAAGCTGATGTCGTGCCGTATACTTATTTTCATGTTTTTTGCGGCGGCGCTCGCGGCGCATTTTTTGCCGTTCATGCCGCTCAACGGACTTTTCGTATGTTTCTTCGCTGTTCCGATGTTTTTTATCCATGCTGCACCCTGCTGCCTGTTGCTGCCTTTTATTTTTGCGGACACTTCGCTTCATGCCGTACGAAATCATTATAGCACAGGCGATGCAAAAAGTATACGCATTGCGCGGCATCTTACGCACACAGTCCTTCCTGATGTATCGCTTTGAGCCAAACTGCAAATACTTTTTTCGATGAAAGGCTGGTAAAGAAATATGTTAACACTTTTTATACGAACGCTGCTTGTGTACATTTTTATGTTTGTTGTTCTCAGGCTCATGGGCAAGCGTCAGCTGAGCGATATGCAGCCGTTTGACCTTGCAATAACGCTGCTTATTGCAAACCTTGCGGCGCTTCCGATGTCCGATCCCGCGATTCCGCTGCTGTACGGAGTTGTTCCGATCATTGCAATGTTTGCGCTGCACCGCCTGATTTCGTTCATGTCGCTGAAAAGCGAAAAGCTGCGCAAACTCGTCTGCGGAAGTCCGCTTGTTATGATTTCCGGAGGGGTTGTGCGCGAGGATGCCATGCGTGCAGCTAATTACAGTTTATTTGACCTTGCCGAACAGCTGCGGATGAAGGATGTGTTTTCAATCTCGCAGGTCGAGTATGCCATCCTTGAAACGGACGGCGGACTCAGCGTGCTTTTGAAAGGACCGTTTCAAACCCCGACCAACGAGGGACTGAAGCTTGAATCCGAAAAAGCCATGCCCGCATTGCTGCTTATCTGCGACGGACAGGTTCATCCGGAGGCGGTTCGGGCGGCAGGGTTGGACGAAAAAGGGTTTTACGCATTGCTGAAAAGGTTCGGGATCGACCGGGCCGAGGACTGCCTTTTTATGTCCGTTGATTCAGGCGGAATTGTTCATGTTCAGCAAAAGCAAAAAAACTGCGCAAAGGTTCGGGCACGCTTTACGAATCTGCACGAAAAAAAATGATGCCGTCTTTGTCTGCGCGAAATGCACGGCAAAACAAAATGCATTGCCCGTCACGGAGGAACCGTATGATGAATCAGGAAAAGAAGAACAGAGAAGCGCTTAAAAATCTTGAGCCGAACGCAATGAAGAAAGAAGCAAACGCAAATATACGCAATCAGTCCGCGGTTTCTGTTGCGGCACTGGCTTTCGGAATGCTTCTGCTCGTTTTTGTCTTTATTTTTTCTAACACTTATATAAAAAAGCTTGAGCGGAAAATTCTTCCGATGATTGACGCCGGCTGTCATGCTGCCGAAACGGAGGACTTTTCCGCCGCTCATTCTGCCGGAGAGAGCATTTATCAGCTTCTTATGGATTCGGAACCGACGCTGAAGCTGCTGTTCAGTCACCGTGATATCCTTGAAGTTCAGCTTTATGCCGCCGCAATTGCCGACCTCGGTGCGGACGGCGAACGGGATGAATACATTGAAAACTTTTCCGCAATCAAGAGATGGTTCTCGTTTTTTACGGAAACAAACGACTTTTCCCTGGAAGGCATTTTTTAAGCCGAATCGGCGCCTGTTCCGTACATTGAAATGCGCTCGCAGGATGCAATTATGCCGCAGTACTGTTCGTGTTTTGCCTTATTTCATGCTCAACAGGTATCTGTCTGAAAATATATTTTTAATTTCGGAGCTTGTTTCAAATTTTTTTGCAGGAATTTTCCGTTTCATGTCGTAATGTATAAATGTAAAGGGGAGAAGAGGGTTCGATTTCGGCCGCCTTTCCGCTTTTGAAACTGTATCGGCGAGGATATAATGGCATTTCCGGAGACGTGGCTCAATGAATTGATGAACAGAAACGACATCGTTTCCGTCGTTTCCGAATACACGCGCCTTTCCCCGAAAGGTGGGCGTCTTTGGGGACTCTGTCCTTTTCATCCCGAGCGCGATGCATCGTTCACCGTCAGCCCCGACAAGCAGGTTTTTCATTGCTTCAGCTGTAAAGCCGGCGGGAGCGTGATTCAGTTTATCATGCAGGCCGAAAGCCTTGGTTACGCTGATGCAGTGCGTTTTCTTGCACAGCGGGCGGGCATGGACATGCCGAACGAAATCAACGATGCCAAACTGCGCGAAGAGAAGGCCCTGCGCGACAGGCTGTATGCAGCAAATCGTGAGGCGGCAATGTTCTATCACCAAGTGCTGCTTTCCGATGCGGGACTTCCGGCGCGGCAGTATCTGCTTAACCGCGGTATAGACGGCAGCACGGCTGTCCGTTTCGGACTCGGTTACTCACCCAATGATTGGGATGAACTTTTTAAACATATGACCTCTGCGGGTTACACGCGCGATGAGCTTATTTCTGCCGGACTTTGCGTCAAAGGACGCAAGGATGAAACAAAAACCTTTGACTTTTTTCACGACAGGCTGATGTTTCCCGTCATTTCCGCAAGCGGATGCGTTCTTGCGTTCGGCGGACGCATCATCGGCAAGGGCGAAGGTGCAAAGTATATGAACACCGGAGACACGCTCATCTATAACAAGCGTCACAATATCTATGCCATCAACCTTATGAAAGGGCGAAAGCTTGATGAGCTTATCATGGTCGAAGGTTATATGGATGTTATCAGCCTTCATCAAGCCGGAATCGACAACGCCGTTGCTTCCCTCGGCACCGCGCTTACAAGCCAGCAGGTGCGCCTCATGGGACGGTTTGCAAAGCGGGTCTGTTATGCCTATGACGGAGATTCGGCGGGACAGAAAGCAATGCTGCGCGGAGTTGATATTATTGCCCGCGGGGAACTTGAACCGCGTGTCCTAGTCATTCCCGGAGGGCTGGATCCGGATGAATTCGTTCGTGCGAACGGAGCCGAAGCGTTCCTCAAGCTTAAGGATGCTTCTCTTACGGCCGTTATGTTTAAACTTGAAACAATGGCCAATGCGGTTGACCTTAATACCGCAGACGGACGGCAAAAATACGCCTCCGATGCATGTCGGCTTCTTGCTTCACTTGAGCCGGTGGAGCGCGATCGCTATATCAAAGTTGTTTCCGAAAAAAGCGGCATAGCACGGGAGGTTATCCAAAGCCAATGCGGTGTTGATGCCGAGCGTGCCGAAGACGGCATTGCCCCCGCAGCAGCGAAACCCGCATTCGACTCCGTCGGATACAAAAAACCGCAGATGCTGAAAAAACGCGAAAAGGCGGAGCAGCTTCTGCTTGCCTGTATGCTTGTTTCAAGGCAGGATGCCGCCGCAATCGAACAGCTTGAGAATTTTTCAACAGAACTTTTTTCAACGCCGGGGACGGCAAAGTTTGCCGCCATGCTCACGGAGGCATATAAAACCGCCGAAAAGCCTGATATTCGGCTTCTTCTTGCGGAGTTGAACGGCGATGAAAGCGAGATCGCGGGCGCTGCGGCTGCACTTGCAGAGGACATAACATCTCCGCTTGAATCCGCCGCCGACTGCATTAACTCTATTTTGTACGATAAATACAGTGAGCGCATACGACAGCTTGCAGCACTTTCCGAAGCGGAAGCCGACAAAGCCAAGCGAGCGGAGCTTTTGCGCGAACAGATGAATCTTATGCTGAAGCTCCGGAAAACCTGATTTAGGGTTCTGCCGAAAATCCGATTGATTCGTTTCCTGCCGAAAATCCTTTTCGGAGTTTGATGCGTGTTCGGCGGATTCGGCGTTGCTTAATTAAACGTATTTAAACAGAAAATATCACAAATCAACCAAGGAGGTTAAAATACATGACAGTTGAAACCAAGCTGACTCCCATGCAAAAAGTGGACGAGCTGATTGAACGCGGCAAAAGCAAGGGTGAACTGACCTATAAAGAGGTTATTGACACATTGGGCAATGACGCATTGGATGTTGATCAGATGGAAGTCGTCTATGATCGATTTGAAGATGCGGATATCAACGTTGTTGAAGAAATCGACCCCGTTGAAATCGCCGGCGAGGATGTTACGGAAATTGATCCCAAACTTGCCGTAACCGAAGGAATCGCAATCGATGACCCCGTGCGCATGTATCTTAAAGAAATCGGCAGAGTGCCGCTTCTGACCTCCGACCAGGAAATTGATATTGCAAAGCGCATGGCGGACGGTGACGAAGAGGCCAAACAGCAGCTTGCGGAAGCGAACCTCAGGCTTGTTGTCAGCGTTGCAAAGCGTTATGTCGGCAGAGGGATGCAGTTCCTTGACCTGATTCAGGAGGGCAATCTCGGCCTTATCAAGGCGGTTGATAAATTTGATTATCATAAGGGATACAAGTTTTCAACATATGCAACATGGTGGATCCGCCAGGCGATAACGCGCGCAATTGCGGACCAGGCGCGCACTATAAGGATTCCCGTGCACATGGTTGAAACCATCAACAAGCTCGTTCGCGTTAACAGGCAGCTGCTTCAGGAACTCGGCAGAGAGCCCCGTCCCGATGAAATTGCGGAAGAAATGGGCATCAGCGAAGAAAAGGTTCGTGAAATTATAAAAATCGCTCAGGAACCCGTTTCTCTTGAAACGCCAATCGGCGAAGAGGAGGACAGTCATCTCGGAGATTTCATTCCCGATGATGATGCCCCCGCACCCGACAGCATGGCCACATATGCAATGCTTAAAAAGCAGCTCACGGAAGTGCTTGACACGCTCACCCCGCGGGAGGAGAAAGTCGTTCGCCTGCGTTTCGGGCTTGACGACGGCAAAACCCGCACGCTTGAGGATGTCGGCAAGGAATTCAATGTCACCCGTGAGCGTATCCGCCAAATTGAAGCCAAGGCTCTTCGCAAACTGCGTCATCCCAGCCGCAGCAAGCGCCTTAAAGATTATCTCGACTGATTTCCGATTTCGGTTTTATTCAATCCGCAACGCCGCTGTATGCCCAATTCCGCGGCGCTGCTTTTTCGTTTTCATTATGTGACTTAAGCTGCCGGGAATCGGATGTGCGAATTATGGCCAATTTGTGAATTTTTTATTTTCGGCATTTTCGCCTATTGAAATTTTGTCGATTATCCGTTAAAATACACATTGCCGATGCACGGTTGAAGGCACGGTGCGCAGCCGCCGAAATATTATTGCAGTTTTTTCGGCGTATTTTATTCAAAAAGCGACACGCTGGAGGTGTTTCTTTTATGAAACGTATCATTGGTATCATTCTTTCTTTTGCCACAATCTTCTGTTTGGCAGCCTGTTCCTGTACCGGCGGCGGCAACGCGCCCACGCCCGAGCCCCTCATCGGCAGCATTTCGCCGACCCTTGAGCCGACTGAAACGCCGGATGATAATACCGAGGATCCCGGCTCCACAGAAACGCCCGTTCCGACAACGGACGCTGTTACCGATGTGCCCGAAACACCGGCGCCTACGCCTACCCCTGTGCCGACAGCTGTTCCGTCGCCCTCGCGCAATCCGTATCCTTCCGATGACCCGGTTGAAGCAAAATATGCCGACGCAGGAAAAAAATTCATGCGCAAACTTAAAAAAACCGAGGGCTATGAGGATCTTGACATCAAGGGCAAATACGGTTATCCTTATCTTATCTGCATCAATCGCGCGGGAAACACCGTTACCGTTTATTGCATTGACGAAGAGGGCAACTACACCCGTCCCTATCTTTCCATGGTTTGCTCCGCAGGTTATGCAACACCGCGCGGCATCTTCAAAACCAAGGAACGCTACAGTTGGCACACCCTTATCGGTCCCTGCTACGGGCAGTATGTAACCCGCATTGTTGGCGGCATCCTTTTCCATTCCGTGCCGTATTACACGATTCATAAATACGATTTGGAGTATAAGCAATACAACAAATTGGGCAACCTTGCATCCGCCGGCTGTATCAGGCTTGCCTGCAACGATGCAAAGTGGATTTTTGATAATGTTCCGCACGGCACAACAGTTGTTATATACGATAACTGGAGCAGTGTCGGTCCGCTCGGCAAGCCCACACCCTACAAAGTTAACATCGGTGACATCTTCACCCGCGGTTGGGATCCCACCGATCCCGACAAGGCAAACCCTTGGGGCGATGAATACAAAGCGGGTTCAACTATTCGTTCCGCACTTGCGCAGCGAGATTACGAATACGCCATTGCACACGGGCTTTGGAACGGCACCATCAATCGTCCCGAAAAACCCACACCGACCCCGGCCATAACGCCGTCGCCGACCCCGACAGTTGAACCGAGTCTGACACCCGAACCCTCAGGTTCGCCCGAGCCGTCGACTTCGCCCGAACCGTCGGATTCACCAACCCCGACTGCAACGCCGAAACCGACTCCGTCGGCCGAAACACCCCCTCCTTCGACCAATCCCTGAGCGGGCTGCCTGCCCGCCGCGCATTCGGATGCGGTATCGGTTAACACAAGCTACGACCAAAAAGAGATCGCGCAAAGCGGTCTCTTTTTTATTGTATGGAATATGTCGGCTGCTGCCCTTGCAAACATACTCTTTCGGTGGTATAATTGCATTGTGAGTTCGAAACCATCCTCACAGAGGCATATGCCAAAAAAACAAAACTATGGAGAAAAAAAATGAAAAAAATATCTGCCCGGCAGCTTACGACGGCTGCCGCAATTGCTGCGCTGTACACGGTATTGTCTCTTGCATCGAGCTTTATTCCTACCGTGGGCGGCGTATTTCAGTTTCGTGTATCCGAAGCATTGACAATTCTGCCGTATTTTACCCCGGCCGCGATTCCCGGGCTGTTTATCGGCTGCCTGCTGTCCAATTTGATAACAGGCGCATTGCCGTATGATCTTGTTTTCGGCAGCCTTGCAACGCTTATCGGCGCAATCGGAACTTTTGCTCTTCGGAAACTCGGGAAAAACACCTCCCGTACTCTGCCGGGCGGCATGCCCCTTGGTGCATGGCTTGCTCCGCTGCCGCCGATTGCAGCAAACACGATCATCATGCCGTTTGTTATCGCAAAAATATCTGAAATGCCGGAGTCGATTCCGCTGTTCGCGTTCTCCGTCTTCGTCGGCGAAATTGTGTTCTGCGGCGGACTCGGGCTGCTGCTGCTTGCCGCATTGAAGAAACACCCGCAGCTGTTCGGGCAGGAATGAGCGGTTCGCCCACACATGCGGACTGTGCCGCCTGATTTAAATATATTTTGCATTATCTGCAAAAAAAGCTTGCAAACAATGCATATTCGGGTGTATAATGATTCAGCATCGGGGATGCTGTTACATCGCCGAGAGTTTGTTGTGGAAATCATTTCCACAGATATTTCAGGAGAAAATTATGAAAAAGGACATCCATCCTTCCTACGGCGAAAGCATCGTCCGTTGCGCATGCGGTGAAACCTTCAAGAGCGGTTCCGTAAAGGGCGAACTCAAGGTTGAAATCTGCTCCAAGTGCCACCCCTTCTACACCGGCCGCCAGAAACTCGTTGACAGCGGCGGACGTGTTGATAAGTTCAAGAAGCGTTACGGCATGAAATAATCGACACTGTTCTTTCCTTTCTACTAATATTAAAACAGCCACCCGTCATTGCGCCGGGCGGCTGTTTTTGTTTGTTTTCGTTTTGCCCCGAGGGACTTAAATAACCTTAATGGTGAACTGCGGACAGGCTCTTGCGCAATAACCGCAGAGTGCACATTTTGATTGATCGACAACAGCGCGGCCGTTTTCAATTCTCAAAGCATGGTTATGACATGCAGCAACACACGTTCCGCAGCCTTCGCACCATTCCTGAATCAGCAGCGTGCGGCGCACCTTTGCAAGCTCGGCCGAAAGTTTTTCATCCGGTTTTTCGCCGCTGAACCGACGGCAGTTATATTCAACTTCATTCACGCTCTGCATTCCGATCGCAATTGTGTCAATGCAGTCGTCCAGGTTAAGGATATAATCCAATGCCGCCTCACGTTCGGCAATAAGATGTCCGCCGCCGAGAGGTTTCATTGCAATGATGCCCTGTCCCTGTGCATGTGCGGCGCGAATTTTTGCGAGCATTTCATCGGCCGTGCCGTCTGCAATGCCAAAACCGCGTTTGTTTATAAGCGGAAACAAAACCTGAAGCTCCGGATGCCTCAATGCGCCGTCCATACACGCAATATAATGTGTGGACAATCCGACAGCGCGAATGTAGCCCTTGTTGCGCATTTCAATATAGTATTCCAATGCTTCTCTGTGCCCGCGTATTGTATGTATACTCTCCTGTTCGTGCATCAGAAAAACATCGATATAATCCCTGCCGATTCCCTCAAGTGCCTTTCGGAGGCTTGCCTCCGCGCCCGCTCTGTCGTAGGCATAGCTTTTTGAGCAAACAACAAGATCCGGCTTCAGCCTCACTGCCTCACGCAGGTGCGGATACGTGCCGTAAATCTCCGCCGTGTCAACAAAATTAACGCCGTGTGAAAAGGCGCATTCAAAAAGCGCCGCTCCCTGTGCCGGCGTTAAATTCCGCTGAAACGGCCCCATTGTGAGCGAACCGAAACAAAGTTTTGAAACATTGATTCCTGTTCTGCCGAGTTCATGATAAATCACAGCGTGTCGTCCCCGTTGTATTGTTCAACATAGGTGCGCACAAGCTCTTCAATCAGCTCGTCGCGCTCAAACATGCGGATGAGATACCGCGCATTGTTATAGCTCGTGATATATGTCGGGTCGCCGGAAATGAGGTAGCCGACAATCTGGCTCACCGGGTCATAGCCCTTCTCGCGCATTGAATAATAAACTTTCATCAATACTTCATGCGGAGTTTCCTTTTCGCCCACACGGCTGAATGTAATCGTGTTGCCCGAATCGGCAACGATCTTGTTCTTTTCGTTCATTCTGCATTGCCTCCATTGCCTGTGTGATGATATATGACTATTCTATCACATTTGCAGCAGATTCACAACCCCATTAAGAAAAGAAATCATAAGCGTCCTGTTGATTCCTTCATTGCAAATAAGGGTACAAATTTGACGTTCTTCTCTGTGGACAATCGTCATCAGCATTCAGTTAACTTTTTTTATGAATGCCTTCAGCGTTTTTTGCAAGCGCTTGCTTTTATCAAAACCATATATACCAAATTGCGGCCGAACTATTAAGAAAATATGGCCAATCTGTTAACGATATTTGTAAATATTTCGACATTTGCATTTTCAGGGGTGCAAAACCATTGTATTTTTCGGAACACCTCGCTATAATAGTTATCGGAGCAGGAAACGAGGCTCGTTCCCAACTTCTTAAGAAAAGTCAATTAATTTTGACAGAAAGGTTTTAAAAATGAAAAAACATATCATTCATGCTCTCCGCACCCATGCAAAGCGCACACTTGCCGCAGCATTCGCCGCTGCGTTCGCGCTCGGTTCTGCCCTCACTCTTTCGGCTTGCAGCGG
>JABLTP010056672.1_pt1 | contig 23264 bp, 18 predicted proteins | sample 7160111 | NCBI WGS metagenome assembly JABLTP01 (sample SAMN14651227, study PRJNA627086) | human gut metagenome | isolation source: feces | host: Homo sapiens
CGGCGGCAGGCGGCGGACCTGCGGTCCCTCACCGGCCGGGAGCCTGTCCTGCTGACGGGCCGGGAGCTCCACTGGCGGGAGCTGGCGGCGGTGAGCCGTCAATGGGAATACCGGCGGCTGGAGGCCCTGTACCGCATCCGGCAAGAGGAGTCCCCGGTGATCGTCACCACCGCCGATGCACTGGCCCTGCGATGCATTCCCCCGCAGGTGCTGGACCGGTGCAGCTTCACCCTCCGCTCTGACGGGCGGTATCAGGTGGAGGAGCTGGCCCGGCGGCTGACGGCGGCGGGCTATACCCGCACGGAGCAGGTGGAGGGGCCGGGGCAGTTCGCCCTGCGGGGCGGTATTCTGGACGTCTACTCCCCCGGCGCCGAGGCCCCGGTGCGATGCGAATTTTTTGACGACGAGGTGGACTCGCTGGGCTTCTTCGACGTCGCCACCCAGCGGCGGACGGAGAACTGTCGGGAGGCGCTGCTGCTGCCGGCCGGCGAGGTGCTGCCCCTGTGGCGGGACGGTGCGGCGGAGGAGACCGCCGAACGGCTGGAGACGCTGGCAGGACGGATGAAGGACAAGCCCGTGGCCCGGCAGCTGCGGTCGGATGCCGACCTGCTGCGTCAGGGCATCGTCCCCAACGGCAGCGACCGGTTTCTGGCGGCGGTATACCCGGAGCTGGTGACGGCCATGGACTATCTGCCTGCGGGGTGTCTGGTGTGCGTCAGCGAGAGCGGACGCACGGCGGAGGCCCTGAAGGGCTGGCTGGGCCAGCTGAAGGCGGACGTCACCGCCGCCATGGACAGCGGCATCCTGTGCGGCCCCATGGCGGAGGCGGCCCTGCCGGAGACGGAATTTGCCCGGCAGCTGGAGCGCTTCCCCGTGTGCCAGCTGGAGAGCCTGCCCACCAGCCGGTATCTGCTGGCTCCCAAGGCCCTGCTGCAGATCGATGCCCGGCAGCTGTCCGGCTACGGCGGATCGCTGGAGACGGCGGTGACGGATCTGACCCACTATCTCACCGGCGGCTGCCGGGTGGTGGTGCTGTGCGGCGGACAGGTGCGGGCCAGAAATCTGCTGGAGCTGCTGGAGGCCCGGAAGATCCCGGCGGTGCTGGATCTGGAGGGGGAGCGCTCCCCAGTGCGGAACGTGGTACTCATTACGCTGGGTACTCTGTCCGCCGGGTGCGAGTACCCGGCCCTGCAGCTGGCGGTGCTGACAGAGGGCCAGCTGACCACGCCGCTGGCAGGCAAGTCCAAAAAGACCCGCCCCAAGCGGGACAGCAATCAGCAGAAGCTCCAGTCCTACGCTGACCTGACCCCCGGCGATCTGGTGGTGCATCAGCACCACGGCATCGGCCGCTTCGTGGGGATGATCCGGATGCCCACCGACGGGGTGGAGAAGGACTACATCAAGATCGCCTATGCCGGCAGCGACTGCCTGTATGTGCCGGCCACGGCGCTGGATCTGGTGAGCAAGTATATCGGGGCCGGGGAGGATACCGAGCACACCCGGCTCAATAAGTTGGGCGGCACGGAGTGGGCCAAGACCACCCACCGGGCCAAGGCAGCCGCCAAGGATCTGGCGGAGGGCCTCATCAAGCTCTACGCCCAGCGCCAGCGGGAGGCGGGCCACGCCTTCTCCCCGGACTCCCCGTGGCAGCAGGAGTTCGAGGATGCCTTCGACTACACGGAGACCGACGATCAATTACAGGCCATCCGGGAGATCAAGGCGGATATGGAAAAGCCTGTACCCATGGACCGGCTGCTGTGCGGCGATGTGGGCTACGGCAAGACGGAGGTGGCCCTGCGGGCGGTGATGAAGTGCATCCTGGACGGCAAGCAGGCCGCCATCCTGGTACCCACCACGGTGCTGGCCCAGCAGCACTATGCCACCGCCATGAACCGCTTCCGCTCCTTCCCGGTGACGGTGGAGGTGCTGAGCCGGTTCCGCACCCCCAAGCAGACCAAGGAAATTCTGGAGCGGGCGGCGCAGGGAAAGATCGACCTGCTCATCGGCACCCATCGCCTGCTGGCGAAGAATCTGGTGTTCAAGGATCTGGGGCTGCTCGTCATCGACGAGGAGCAGCGCTTCGGCGTGACCCACAAGGAGAAACTCCGGGAGCGGGTGCGTCAGGTGGACACCCTGACCCTGTCCGCCACCCCCATTCCCCGGACGCTGAACATGGCTCTGTCGGGCATCCGGGATATGTCCACCATCGAGGAGCCCCCCAGGGACCGCCAGCCGGTGCAGACCTACGTCATGGAGCACGAATGGCCCGCCGTGGCGGAGGCCATCCGGCGGGAGCTGAACCGGGGCGGGCAGGTCTACTACCTGCACAACCGGGTGGAGAACATCGAGTCTACCGCCGGACGGCTGCGCCAGTGGCTGGGGGAGGATGTGCGCCTCGCCATAGCCCACGGCAAGATGTCTGAGCAGGAGCTGAGCCGGGTGATGCAGCAGATGACCGACGGCGAGGTACAGGTGCTGGTCTGCACCACCATCATCGAGACGGGCATCGATATCCCCAACGTGAACACCCTCATCATCGAGGACGCCGACCGGCTGGGTCTGGCGCAGCTGCACCAGATCCGGGGCCGCATCGGGCGCTCCTCCCGCCGGGCCTACGCCTATCTCACCTACCGCCCCGGCAAGGTGCTGACGGAGGTGGCCGGCAAGCGGCTGTCCGCCATCCGGGAATACGTGGACTTCGGTGCAGGCTTCCGCATCGCCATGCGGGATCTGGAGATCCGGGGCGCCGGCAATCTGCTGGGGCCGGAACAGTCCGGCTACATGATGAGCGTGGGCTATGATATGTACCTGAAGCTGCTGAACGACGCCGTGCTGGAGCAGCAGGGGAAGGGCCGGGAGATCCGGCCGGAGTGCTCCGCCGACCTGACGGTGGCGGCGTACATCCCGGAGCGGTATGTCCCCTCCGACCGGCAGCGGATGGACCTGTACCGGCGCATTGCCGCCCTACGGGATAACGATGCGGCGGCGGACCTCATCGACGAGCTGACGGACCGCTACGGCGACCCGCCCCGACCGGTGACGGCGCTGCTGGATGTGGCGCTGCTGCGGGCGGCAGCCGCCGACACCGGGGTGACGGATATTACCCAGAAGGGCCAGACACTGCTGCTGAGCCTGGGCCAGCGGATGGATGTCCCCAGCCTCATGGCGGTATGCACTCTGCCGGCCTACCGCAGCCGCCTGCTGCTGTCGGCGGGGGAGCATCCCAAGCTGACGCTGCACCTGAAGCCCGGCGAGGAGGCGCTGGACGCCGCCGGGCATCTGGTGGAGGCGCTGACTCTCAAACGCAAGGAAATTTCGGGCGAAACGCCCGCAGAAGGAGGAACCCTATGAAACGTTTTGCTGCGATGCTGGTGGTCTCGGTGCTGATGGTGCTGTGGATCGCCTCCGGCGACCGGATGAGCGCCGGCCAACGAACGGACGGTCTTTACTACGAGGTCACCGGCATCCATCCGGACGCCGTGCTGATGCGCATCAACGGCGAGGATATCTCGGCGGAGGAGTACCTGTACTGGCTGGCCTATGACTGCGAGTACCTGACCTCCTATGTGCCGAATCTGGATTTCAGTGCCGAGGTGTCCAACGGCATGACCTACGGCTCCTATGCCAAGGCCGACGCCGTGGAGACGGTGAAGCTCTATGCCCTGCTGCGGCAGTGGGCCAAGCAGTACAATGTATCGCTGACGGAGGAGGACGAGGCCCGGCTCCAGCAGCAGCGGCAGCAGTATGTCACCTACTACGGCGGCGAGGAGGGCTATCAGCAGCAGCTGCAGCTGCTGGGCATCAGCGAGGATACCTTCGACAGCATCAACCGGATGTACCTGCTGTATGCACGGATTCACGACCTGTATACCGCCGACGGCAGCGCCATGCACCCCACGCAGGAGGCCATCGATGCCTTCGCTCAGGAAAAGGGCTATGTGACGGTGAAGCTGCTGTACTGGCCCGCCTCCGGCGGTGAGAACTCTCAGGCGCAGGCAGAGGACTTCGCCGCCCGGCTGTCCACCGCCGAGGATAAGGATGCCCTGTATGCGGAGATGGCCCAGCAGTTGGGCATCGAGGCCGGGGACACCGGCCGTACCTTCAGCGCCGAGACGCTGGGGGATACCCTGTCCGCCGCCTTCTCTGCGCTGGAGCCGGGACAGGTCAGCGATGTCATTGCCACCGATGAAGGCTGGTATGTGGCCATCGGCCAGACGCTGGACGAGAGCTCCGTGCTGGACGAGATGTTCACGGAAACCGTGACTCAGGCCCGCAGCGAGCTGACGGTGGAATACAACCAGGGCCTCTATGACAAGCTGGACGCCGGGGACTTTTACAGCCGCCTCACGGCCCGGCAGTCCGAGCTCAGCAGCCAGTTCAGCTCCGGCAGCGCCGATCCCGGCACGGACAGCGGTACGGGCAGCAGTACGGACAGCGATAACTCCGGCGAAAAGGATGGCGGCAGCACCGGCTCCGGGGACTGATTTTCTCCCGAAACAAGGGAACTCTGGAATTATTTCCTATTTTTATGAGATTCTCCCCTTGACTATTTTGCTAAAAATGGTACGATAGATAAGGTAATGGAAACCAAGGCAAATCGGAAAGCCAAAAAGGGACCCAAAACAAATTAGGAGGAAAAGATACTATGAAAGACTTGTACGTCGTCAACTGCTGCAGAACCGCTATCGGTTCCTTCGGCGGTTCCCTGAAGAACACCCCCGCCACCGAGATGGGCGCCATCGTGGTGAAGGAGGCCCTGAAGCGGGCCAACGTTGCTCCCGAGAACGTGGATGAGCTGATGTTCGGCTGCATCCTGACCGCCGGTCTGGGCCAGAACGTGGCCCGTCAGGTCTCCGTCAAGGCCGGTATCCCCTACTCCGTTCCCGCCTACACCATCGGCATGGTCTGTGGTTCCGGCATGAAGTCCGTCATCGAGGGCGCCCGTGCCATTCTGTCCGGCGATGCCAACATCGTGGTCTGCGGCGGTACCGAGAACATGAGCGCTGCTCCCTTCGCCTCCCCCGACGCCCGCTGGGGCGCCCGCATGGGTGACAAGAAGATCGTGGACACCATGATCCGTGACGGTCTGTGGGATGCCTTCAATAACTATCACATGGGTACCACTGCCGAGAACATCAATGATGTCTGGGGCATCACCCGCCGTGAGCAGGACGAGTTCGCCGCTGCTTCCCAGCAGAAGACCGAGGCCGCTCAGGCCGCCGGCCGCTTCGACGACGAGATCGTTCCCGTCCCTGTGAAGGTCAAGAAGGAGATCGTGGAGTTCAAGCGTGACGAGTTCCCCAAGGCCGGTGTCACCGCCGACGGCATCGCCAAGCTGCGTGGCGCTTTCCCCGTTGGTCCTGAGTCCCCCAACCCCGAGGTCGTTCACACCTTCGAGGTCACCGGTGCCAAGGAGACCGAGGACAAGGGTACCCAGCGTGTCACCGCTGCCAACGCCTCCGGCATCAACGACGGTGCTGCCGCCATCGTGCTGGCTTCCGCCGAGGCTGTGGAGAAGTACGGCCTGAAGCCCATGGCCAAGCTGGTTAGCTGGGGTCAGGGCGGCGTGGATCCCAAGATCATGGGCGTTGGCCCCGTGCCTGCCTCCCGTGCCGCTATGGCCAAGGCCGGCCTGACCATCGACGACATCGACCTGATCGAGGCCAACGAGGCCTTTGCCGCTCAGTCCATCGCTGTGGCTCGTGAGCTGCACTTCGACATGAGCAAGGTCAACGTCAACGGCGGCGCCATCTCTCTGGGCCACCCCGTGGGCGCTTCCGGCGCTCGTATCATCGTCACCCTGCTGCATGAGATGCAGAAGCGTCCCGAGGTCAAGCGTGGTCTGGCTACGCTGTGCATCGGCGGCGGCATGGGCGTTGCCACCATCTACGAGAAGTGCTGAAGCGCTGAGGCGTAACAAAAACCAAAATAGCCGGGGACGGAGTTTCCGTCCCCGGCTATTTCATCGACAGACCTGCGCCGGTGCATAAAAAATCTGCCGGGAGTCCTCTCCCGGCAGATTTTTTATGCAGTGCGTTATTCCATGTCCACGGAGATGTGGTCGGTGCCGTGGGCCTCGAACTCCCCCAAATAGGCGTTCATGCGGTTCATGACCTCGTCGTAATTCTCCTCCGTGATGGGGGGATCATCCATGTCCCGCAGGGCCAGCTCCTGCGCCAGTATCTCAAAGAAGATGGTGTCCTCATAGGCCATGATGGCCTCGTGGATGCCGCCCTCGGCAAAGGCCTGTGAGGGGATCAGCTGTCCCTGATACAGCTCCGTCAGCGGCGCCATCCCATGGGCCAGACACTGGGAGAACACCAGACTCTCCACCTCATCATACTGGCGGATGCGATCGTCGCCGCGGGTAGAATTGAGGATCCAGTTGCCGATATACACCAGATCCAGCAGACGCCGGAACTGCTTCTCTGTCATTTTGATCTCCATACGGATACACCTCCACGCCGCCGAAGGGGCCTTTACTGTATGCAACAGTATAACAGACCCGGCGGGAAAATACCACTGAAAAAACCGGGGAAATCCGCCAAATTTTCACTTGAGAAAGGAGAGCTTCCATAGTATAATATGATTGTTTTATTATGCAGCGTGATACACTGCGGCGTCATAGGGACGCCGGAAAGGAGGCCCAGTCATGGACCAACGGCCCATCGGAGTGTTCGACTCCGGTCTGGGGGGGCTGACCGCCGTGCGGGAAATGCGGCGGCTGATGCCCTCTGAAAACATTATATACTTCGGAGACACGTCCCGTGTCCCCTATGGCGGGCGCTCGCCGGAGATCCTGCTGAAATACGCCCGGCAGGACGTCCACTTCCTGCGCTCCTTCGATATCAAGGCAGTGCTGGTGGCCTGCGGCACCGTATCCACCACGGCCCTGCCCCAGCTACAGGCGGAAAACGACCTGCCCATTCTGGGGGTGGTGGAGCCCGCCTGCCGGAAGGCGGCGGCCATGACCCGGAACCGGCGGGTGGGCCTCATTGCCACCGCTGCCTCCGTCCGCAGCGGCGCCTATGAGCGGACGCTGCACCGGCTGGATGAAACCATCCACGTGGTGAGCCGGGCCTGCCCGCTGCTGGTGCCACTGGTGGAAAACGGCCGCTATCAGCCCGGCGACGTGGTCATTGAGACGGTGGCCCGTGAGTATCTGGAGCCTCTGCGGCAGGAGGGGCTGGACGTGCTGATCCTGGGCTGCACCCACTATCCCCTGCTGACGGATATCATCCGGGAGATCATGGGGCCGGAGGTGTCGCTGGTGAACGCCGGTGCAGAGTCCGTCCACACCCTGCATGATGCGCTGGCCCGGCGGCAGCTGCTGGCCCCGGAGGGGACCGGACAGGCGCTGCTGTGTACCAGCGACCGGCCGGAGGACTTCGGTCAGATGGCCCGCCGCTTCCTACAGGAGGAGCCTACGGCTCCCGTGCGGCTGGTGGACATCGAGGGATACTGAGGAGGCCGTCATGGAAGGAAATGTGAAGGTCCATGTGGAGAGCCGCACCCGGCTCCCGGACATGGAGGATGTGCTGCACTTTCGGGGCAGCGGCACGCTGGAGCGCACCCCGTCGGGGTGGCAGCTGCGGTATCAGGCCCGCAGCGATGAGGACGGCAGTCTCATGACCTCGGAGCTGTGGCTGGAGGACTGCGGCTGCGTGACTCTCCGCAGCGGCAACAGCTACCGGATGCGGCTGGACCCCGCCGCCCCCACTGCCCTGCACCTGCCTACGGAGGAGGGCGTGCTGGCGCTGGACGTAGCCGCCCATGAGCTGCTGTGGGAGCTGGAGCAGGAAGAACAAGGACACATTACGCTGGATTATTCCCTGCACATGGGACAGACGCCGGTGTCGGCGCTGACGGTCCGGCTGGAGCTATATCAAGAATGAAGGAGGACCCCGCAATGAATATGATCCAAAGCGCAAAGGACCAGGTGCTGGCCCTGACCACCGCCGCCTATCAGAAGGCGGCTGCCGCCGGCCTGCTGCCGGAGGGCGTGACGGTGACCCCCTCGGTGGAGATCCCCAAGGATACCGCCAACGGCGACTATACCACCACCTTCTGCCTGGCTGCCGCCAAGGCCATGAAGATGAACCCCCGGCAGGTGGCCCAGATCCTGACGGAGCAGATGGACCTGACGGACACCTATTTCACCTCCGTGGAGCTGGCCGGCCCCGGCTTTCTGAACTTCCGGCTGGGCAGCCGCTGGTTCGGCGATACCGTGGCCTGTGTGGAGGCGGAGGGCGCCGACTACGGCCGCAACGACACGCTGGCCGGAAAGAAGTACATGGTGGAGTTCGTCTCCGCCAACCCCACCGGCCCCATGCACATGGGCAACGCCCGTGGCGGCGTGCTGGGCGACACGCTGGCCTCCGTGCTCCAGAAGTCCGGTGCCGACGTGTGGCGGGAGTTCTACGTCAACGATGCCGGCAACCAGATCGATAAGTTTGCCCGGAGCCTGGATGCCCGGTATCAGCAGCTGATCCGTGGCGAGGACGCCGTGGAGTTCCCGGAGGACGGCTATCATGGCGACGATATCCGGGAGTTGGCCCGGCTGTTTTATCAGCAGGAGGGCGAGAAGTATCTGGACTGCGACGAAAAGACCCGGCACGATGCGCTGGCCAAATTCGGTCTGGATCACAACATCCCCAAGATGAAGACCGATCTGGCCCGGTACGGCATCCAGTACGACGCATGGTTCTTCGAGTCCACCCTCCACGAGAGCGGCTATGTGGCAGACTCCGTGAAGGCGCTGACCCAGCGGGGCTATACCTATGAGAAGGACGGCGCTCTGTGGCTGGCCACCAGCCGGATCCTGGCGGAGAACCTGAAAAAGGCCGGCAAGTCCGACGAGGACATCGAGAAGCTGGGCCTGAAGGACGACGTGCTGCGCCGTGCCAACGGGTTTTACACCTACTTCGCCGCCGATATTGCCTATCACCGCAACAAATTCGCCGTCCGGGGCTTCGATAAGGTCATCAACGTGTGGGGCGCCGACCACCACGGCCATGTGGCCCGCCTGAAGGGTGCCATGGACGCTTTGGGGCTGGACGGTGAGCACCGGCTGGATATCGTGCTGATGCAGCTGGTGAAGCTGGTGCGGGACGGCGAGGTGGTGCGGATGTCCAAGCGCACCGGCAAGGCCATCAGCCTGACGGACCTGCTGGACGAGATCCCCGTGGACGCCTGCCGCTACTTCTTCAACGCCAAGCCGGAGACGCAGATGGAGTTCGATCTGGGTCTGGCCGTCCGGGAGGACAGCGAGAACCCGGTGTACTATGTGCAGTACGCCCACGCCCGCATCTGCACCCTGCTGAAGAATCTGGAGGCCGAGGGCTATACCGTCCCGGCCGCCGATGCCGTGGATTTCAGCCTCCTGACCGACGAGACGGAGCAGGCCCTCATCAAGCAGATCGCCTCCTATGGTCAGGTGGTGCTGCTGGCGGCACGGGACTACGATCCCAGCCACATCAACCGCTACCTCACCGCTCTGGCGGCGGCGTTCCACAAATTCTATGCCGCCTGCCGCATCAAGGGCGAGGAGAAGCCGGTGCTGCTGGCCCGGCTGAAGCTGGCGGATACCACCCGTGCGGTGCTGAAGAACGCCATGACCCTCATTGGCTGCAGCGCCCCGGAGAAAATGTAAGAGGACCCTGCATCAGCAATTTCTGCAGATACGGTCGATCCCTGCATAGAAAAGGAACCCCCTGCGGCCTCGCCGCAGGGGTCTTTTTTAGGCTGCGAATGGACGCAGCGCCCGTCGCCGCATGGCGCCCATCCGAAAAAATTTCCCCAAACGGGAGAAGCATCTTGTGTTTGCACGGAACTGGCAGTACGATCCATATAGATAAGACAGACAGCTTATGGGAAGGCCGCTAACGGCGGCCTTTTGAAAGCACGGAAGTTAGTCTATTCTAACCGAAGGGAGTTGACCGGATCTGGAGGAACAAAACTGCGTGCTGCTGGAAAACGGCAGACGGATCAGCGCATTTGCATCGCAGCTGCCATTTATGAGAGGAACCGCCCTGACCCCTGACCCGGGCATAAAAAACCGGCAGGCCACCTGTGGCGCCTGCCGGTTTTTGGTGCGGGCGGCGGGACTCGAACCCGCACGCCGTATGGCAATGGAACCTAAATCCATCGAGTCTACCAATTCCACCACGCCCGCATACAGTAATCAGTATAGCACACCCGCCACCGTTACTCAAGCAAAAATCCCCGCCGCCGCAGAAAAATCTCCCCCGGCGGTGAAAAAAGTCTCGTATTTTCCCGAAACTGTGATACAATACAAGGCAAAGAATACCGGCATCCTGCGGGATGCCTGATACAGGAGGAACCACCATGCAAGTGACCGAACGTTTTTTGAAATACGTCTCCTTTGACACCACCTCCAGCGAGACGTCCGACACCGTCCCCACCACCGCCCACCAGAAGGAGCTGGGCCGGTATCTGGCCGACGAGCTGGCCCGGCTGGGGCTGGAGAACGCCCACATGGACCAGCTGGGCTACGTCTACGCCCTCCTGCCCGCCACGCCGGGCCAGGAGCACGTCCCGGCGCTGGGCCTCATCTCCCACATGGATACCTCTCCCGCCGTCAGCGGCGCCGACATCCACCCCCAGATCGTCACCTATCAGGGCGGCGACCTGCCGCTGGCCAAGACCGGCTGCCTGCGGGTGAAGGACTTCCCCTTCCTCAGCCGCTACGTGGGGCAGCAGCTCATCGTCACCGACGGCACCACCCTGCTGGGCGCCGACGACAAGGCCGGCGTGGCGGAGATCGTCACCGCCTGCGAGTATCTGCTGGCCCACCCGGAGGTCCCCCACCGCACCATCGCCGTCTGCTTCACCCCCGACGAGGAGGTGGGCAAGGGTACCGACCACTTCGACCCCGCCAAATTCCCCGCCAAGGCCGCCTATACCGTGGACGGCGGAGAGCTGGGAGAGATCGAGTATGAGAACTTCAACGCCGCCGCCGTGACCCTCACCGTCCACGGCGTCAACATCCACCCCGGCTCCGCCAAGGATAAGATGAAAAACGCCGTCCTCATGGCCCACCAGTTCATCTCCCTGCTGCCGGAGGCGGAGACTCCCGCCCACACCGAGGGCTACGAGGGCTTCTACCACGTCACCGACGTCTCCGGCAACGAGACGGAGGTGGTGCTCCACGCCATCATCCGTGACCACGACCGTGAGAAGTTCGAGGCCCGCAAGACCTTCGTGGAAAACGCCGTCCGTTACCTCAACGGCGTTTGGGGCGAGGACTCCTTCCGGCTGGAGCTGAAGGACAGCTACTATAATATGAAGGAAAAGCTGCTGCCCCACATGGAGCTCATCGACAACGCCTGTGCCGCCATGCGGGCCGTGGGCGTGGAGCCGGAGATCGTTCCCATCCGGGGCGGCACCGACGGAGCCCGCCTCTCTTGGGAGCGGGATATCCCCTGCCCCAACCTCTGCACCGGCGGCGCCAACTTCCACGGCGTCCATGAGTTCGTCCCCGTGGCCTCCATGGAGAAAATGGTGCAGGTGCTGGTGGAGCTGGTCCGCTGCTGATCCTGCCCATATACCGCCTGAGCGCCCCTCTCCCTGCGAGAGGGGCGCTTTGTGTGAAATCGCTGTAAAACCGCTATGGCTGTAAAACCGCTATGTAAAAAACGACAAAAATATCAAATCCTCTTGCAGTTCGTCGTAAGGAGTGCTAATATGCGCATATAGACAGTGTGCCGAACCGCCCATGGGCGGTTATCGTTTCGCTTGAAACGATAAGAGGTGCTCCAAAGAGAATATGGATCCCTATGCCGAATTGCGATTTTTGGCAATGATATGATATAAAAATGTCATTGCGGAAATCACCGCAGCGCCGCCAGCGAAGGACGCAGCAAAGCGATTTCGAGGATGTTTCCCGATTTTCATGACACGAAGTGGCTGAAAATCGGCTGACACGACGGTGCAGACCAGTCCGCAGACTGGCTGTGGCGATCCGTACTCCCCTACGAGCGCCCCATCGGCCCACGCAAAAATAGGAGGAAGATATTATGAGCAACCGCAAGAGTACCAAACGGGCCTTGCTGGGCAGCGTCATGGCTATGGTTCTGTGCCTGGCCATGCTGGTAGGCGCTACCTTCGCATGGTTCACCGACACCGCAAGCACCGGTGTCAACAAAATTCAGGCCGGTAACCTGGATGTTCAACTGGTTGATGAAAACGGCAATAGCTTGGAGGGCAAGACGCTGGAGTTCAAGAAGGCTGCCAACGCTGCCGAGGGCGAGGCTGTCCTGTGGGAGCCGGGCTGCACCTATGAGCTGCCTGCCGTGTACGTGAAGAACAACGGCAATCTGGCCCTGAAGTACAAGGTGGCCATCACCGGCATCAACGGCAGCGCCAAGCTGAACGAGGTCATCGACTGGACCATCAATGACGCCGATCTGTCCGCTGACCACAGTCTGTCCGCTGGTGCTACGTCTGAGGCGCTGACCATCAAGGGTCATATGCAGGAGTCTGCCGGCAACGACTACATGAACGAGTCTATTGACGGCATCGCCATCACCGTCTACGCCACCCAGGACACCGTGGAGAGCGACAGCTTCAACAACCAGTACGACAAGAACGCCACTTACCCTGTGGCGAACGTTACGGAACTGAAGGAGGCTCTGACCAACGGCGGCGTCGTGGCTGTTACCAAGGACATCCATACCAACAACAGCGAGGATACGGCTGCGGCCCGCATCGTCATCTCCCAGCCCACCACGCTGAATCTGGAGAAGAAGATCATCACCCCCGATAACATGGGCAACAACGGTACGAACTTCTGCGCCCTTATCGTCGATGCGGATACCACCATCAATGCGGGCGAGAACGGCGGCATTGATACCGGCGTCAACGGCGGCTATGGCATCAACGTCCGGAATGGTGCAACCCTCACCATCAACGGCGGCTACTATTACGGCGGCGGTACTACTGTGCAGGTCCAGAAGGGTACCCTCATCATCAACGGCGGTACCTTCGCCTGCGAGCCGTACAGCAACCCGACTTACGGTTACAACTTCTTGATCAACTGCGTGGACGGCGCTTACAAGAATGGTACGGCTAAGGCCATCATTCAGGGCGGTACGTTTATCAACTTCGACCCGTCCAACTGCACGGCCGAGGGCGCTCACACCAACTTCGTGGCCGATGGCTACAAGGTCGTGTCCGAGGCCCATGGTACCGACACTTGGTACACCGTGGTCAAGGGCTAAGCCTACCGCTGCAAGTTAGACTCTGATATTTTTCCATACAAAAGGGCGCTCTCCCCACCGGGGAGAGCGCCCTTTTCCCGCCTTGCCACCCCCTGTCATTCCCACGACCAGTCCGCAGACTGGTCGTGGGGATCCGTACTCCCCCAGCGGTAGACCCACACGCCCCTTCACCTGAGAGGGAGCGGCAGCGGGTTTGTTGCACAGTCGATTCCCTTTACGGCCCATAACGAACGCAACTCTTGAGAGGAAAGGAAGTCCAGAAACCATCGGTTTCTGGCGGCGTTTTTTGCATACTTTTTGTCGCTGTTGACAAAAAGTATGCCGTCGGAGACAAAAAGAAAGAACTGCTGGGAAAAGTATGCCACCGGCGGCGCTTCGGCGATTATCCTTGCATTTTCCCGCCGATGTGCTATACTAAACCCATCACACATACAAAGGCAGAGTAGGGATCTGCGTGTCGCCCCCATGGGGGCATAGTGCCGGCGGAACGGGGAGTTGTCCGCCGGACGAAATGGCATCGCCTTGCAGTGCAGATCTCGCATCCCGCTGCCGCATAGTGGCCATCTCCGGGGCAGCACGTCCCGGCGCTCCTCTGTGCGGCTGTCCGGCCTGTCCGGTCTGCCAAATCAGAGGAGGTTTTTTTATGCCGCTTTATCCCCACCCCCTGTCCCCCGGCTATTGGCGCAGCGCCGCCGGGGAGCTGAAGCATCTGCGCCGTCTGGTGTTCATGGCCCTGATGATCGCCGCCTGCATCGTCCTGAGCCACTGCTCCATCCGGCTGGGCGAGAGCCTGTCCCTCAGCGTTACCTTTCTGGCCAGAGCCCTCTGTTCACTGGTCTGCGGCCCGCTGGCGGTGATCGTGTTCGGCGCCGCCGAGGATACCCTCAGCTTCTTTCTGTCCTCCGGCGGCTACCCCTATTTCCCCGGCTATATGCTGACCACCATCACCGGCTGCATGATCTACGCCCTGTTTTTCTACCGGGCCAAGATCACGTGGCGGCGCATCATTCTGGCCAAGCTCCTCACCAATATCCAGAATGTGCTGCTGGGCGCCCTCTGGAGCGCCATCCTGTACAGCAAGGGCTACCTCTACTACCTGACCCAGAGCGCCGTGAAAAACGCCCTGTATCTGCCGCTGCAAATTCTGCTGCTGGGCTTCCTGCTTCAGGCGGTGCTGCCGGTGATGCAGCGCCAGCGCTGGCTCCCGGAGCAGCTGCCGGGCGGCCGCCTGCGCTGGTAAGCGACGTGTTTACAAATAATTAAAATTGCGGGTATTGACTTTACCTGCCCACGGTGGTAAACTCCATTTAGCACTCAGGAGATAGGAGTGCTAAATGGAGTTTTATCATGGAATTGACAGACCGAAAAAAGCAAATATTAAAGATCGTGGTGGACGGCTATGTGGCCACGGCGGAGCCGGTGAGCTCCAAGGCCATTGCTGAGAAGATGCCCGGCAGGATCAGTTCTGCCACCATCCGCAACGAGCTGGCGGATCTGGTGGAGATGGGATATCTGGAGCAGCCCCACACCTCCGCCGGGCGGGTCCCCTCCGCCAGGGGCTACCGGCTCTACGTCAACGAGCTCATGGAGCGCCGTGCGCTGCCGGAGGCGGAGGCCGAGAGCATCCGCCGCTCCCTCACCGGGAAAATGTCTCAGGTGGATCAGGTGATGGCCCAAGCGGGCCAGATGGTCTCCAGCATGGTGGGCTACCCCGCCTATGCCGTGGCGGACCACACGCAGGCGGTGACGGTGCAGCGGTTCGACCTCATTGCCGTGGACGATGACAGCTTCATCGCCGTGGCCATGCTGTCGGACAGCCGGGTCAAGAGCCAGCTGCTTCGCTGGCAGCTGCCGGTGGAGCGGGAGGCTCTGACGGAGATGAGCCACCTGCTGAACACGCACTTTACCGGCCTTGGGCCGGAGGAGATGAACGCCCGGCTCATGAGCCTGTCGGATCAGGTGTCCGGCAAGTGGTTCCTGCTGCTGAATCAGGTGTGCGAATACGCCGGACAGCTGCTGAAGGATGCCGCCGGGCAGGAGGTCTATCTGGGCGGCACCACCCAGCTGCTGAAATTCCCGGAGTATCGGGACGCCGACAAGGCCCGTGACCTGATGACCTTTATGGTGGACAACAAGCAGAACCTTCCGGTGCCGTCGGGCAACGCCCCGGTGCAGATCCTCATCGGACCGGAGAATGTGGATGCCGCCCTGAAGGAGAGCAGCGTGGTCATCGCCAGCTACGATATCGGTGACGGTATGCGTGGGCTGGTAGGGGTGGTGGGCCCCACCCGCATGGACTATGCGTCCGTGGCGGCCCGGCTCACCTGCTTTGCCGAGAGTCTGAGTCATATGTTTGAAAAGCGGCAGCTGCCGCCTACCAAGGAGGAACAGTCATGAGCGAGAAAAAAAAGAAGAACACCCCTCAGGAGGAGCAGCCGCAGGCCGACACCGCCCCGGAAACGGAGCAGGCTGCGGAAAAGGCCGCCGAGGAGGAGACCTTTACCGTCACCCGTGAGCAGATGGAGCAGATGGAGCAGCTGGCTAAAATGGTCAGCGATGCCAGCGACAAGTATCTGCGTCTGGCGGCGGAATACGATAACTACCGCAAGCGCACCACCAAGGAAAAGGAAAACGTCTACGCCGACGCCAAGGCGGACACCGTCAAGGAGTTTCTGGGGGTGCTGGATAATCTGGAGCGTGGCCTTGCCCAGTTCGCCGAGGGCGATCCCCATCGGCAGGGCATGGAGCTGATCTGCCGGCAGTTTCTGGCAGTGCTGGAGAAGCTGGGCGTCACCCGCATTGAGGCGCAGGGCCAGCCCTTCGATCCTCAGAAGCACGATGCCGTGATGCACGTGGAGGACGAGAACGTCGGTGAGAACACCGTGGTGGAGGTGCTCCAGCAGGGCTACCAGCTGGGCGATAAGGTCCTCCGGTTCGCCATGGTCAAGGTAGCCAACTGAAAGGAGAAACGTCATGGAGAGAAAGAGACTATATCGCAACGTCAACGATAAAATGCTGTGCGGCGTGTGCTCCGGCCTTGCCGACTACTTCAACATCGACCCCACGCTGGTGCGTCTGGCTTGGGTGGTGCTGGGCTTCATGGGCGGCAGCGGCCTGCTGGCCTATATCATCGCTTCCATCGTGATCCCCGTGGACCCGGACCAGCAGTAACGATCCGTAAAAAATCAATCTATATATATCTTATCAGGAGGCAATCATTATGTCTAAAGTTATCGGTATCGACCTTGGTACGACCAATTCCTGCGTCGCCGTCATGGAAGGCGGCGAGGCTGTTGTCATCCCCAACGCAGAGGGCAACCGCACCACCCCGTCCGTGGTGGCCTTCAGCAAGAGCGGCGAGCGTATGGTGGGCCAGACGGCAAAGCGCCAGGCCATCACCAATCCTGACCGCACCATCGCTTCCATCAAGCGTGAGATGGGCTCTGACCACCGTGTGAATATCGACGGCAAGAGCTACACCCCGCAGGAGATCAGCGCCATGATCCTGCAGAAGCTGAAGAGCGACGCCGAGGCCTATCTGGGCCAGCCCGTCACCGAAGCTGTCATCACCGTCCCCGCCTACTTCACCGACGCCCAGCGTCAGGCCACCAAGGACGCCGGCAAGATCGCCGGTCTCGACGTCAAGCGTATCATCAACGAGCCCACCGCCGCCGCTCTGGCCTACGGTGTGGATAAGGAGCAGACCCAGAAGATCATGGTCTACGATCTGGGCGGCGGCACCTTCGATGTCTCCATTCTGGAGATCGACGACGGCGTCATCGAGGTGCTGGCCACCGCCGGCAACAACCGTCTGGGCGGCGACGACTTCGACCAGTGCATCATGAAGTATCTGGTCAGCGAGTTCAAGCGCACCGACGGCATCGACCTGTCCGGCGACAAGGTGGCCATGCAGCGCCTGAAGGAGGCTGCCGAAAAGGCTAAGATCGAGCTGTCCGGCGTCACCAGCAGCAACATCAACCTCCCCTATATCACCGCCGACGCCACCGGCCCCAAGCATCTGGACGTGACCCTGACCCGTGCCAAGTTCAACGAGCTCACCGGCCATCTGGTGGATGCCACCATGGGCCCCGTGCGTCAGGCCATGTCCGACGCCGGCCTGAAGGCCAGCGACCTGTCCAAGGTGCTGATGGTGGGCGGCTCCAGCCGTATCCCCGCCGTGGTGGAGGCCGTGAAGAAATTCACCGGCAGCGAGCCCTTCAAGGGCATCAACCCCGATGAGTGTGTGGCCATGGGCGCCGCCCTGCAGGCCGGCGTGCTGACCGGCGATGTCAAGGGTCTGCTGCTGCTGGACGTCACCCCCTTGTCCCTGGGCATCGAGACCATGGGCGGCGTCTGCACCCGCCTCATTGAGCGCAATACCACCATCCCTGTGAAGAAGAGCCAGATCTTCTCCACCGCCGCCGATAACCAGACCTCCGTGGAGGTCAACGTCCTGCAGGGCGAGCGTGAGATGGCTGCCGCCAACAAGAGCCTGGGCCGCTTCCATCTGGACGGCATCGCTCCGGCCCGCCGCGGCGTGCCTCAGATCGAGGTGACTTTCGACATCGATGCCAACGGCATCGTCAACGTCTCCGCCAAGGATCTGGGTACCGGCAACGCCCAGCACATCACCATCACCTCCTCCTCCAACATGAGCAAGGATGATATCGAGCGTGCCGTGAAGGAAGCCGAGCAGTATGCCGCCGAGGACGCCAAGATCAAGGAGAAGGTGGAGGTCCGCAATCAGGCCGATCAGATGGTCTATCAGGCGGAAAAGACCCTCAGCGAAGTGGGCGACAAGGTACCCGAGAGCGAGAAGGCCCCCATTCAGGCCGGTATCGACAAGCTGAAGGAGACCCTGAAGGGCGAGGACACCGACGCCATCAAGGCCGCCACCGAGGAGCTGACGCAGGCCTTCTATAAGATGAGCGAGAAGCTGTACCAGCAGCAGGCGCCTCAGGGCGACGCTGCTGCCCAGCAGCCCGGCGGCGACACCGGCGCACAGGGCGGCCAGTATTACGACGCCGACTACAAGGTCGTGGATGATGACGACCAGAATAAGTAAGCATCCTGCGCCCCGCAGCGCAGCTTGACCACCGGAAAGGGGCAGGGCTTCCTGTCCCTTCCTGTGGCGTTTGGAACCAGATGATATCCGGCCGTCTTTCCGGCCGCCGGATATTCCCGGAGAAGGGAGAAACGCCGGTATGGCAGAAAAACGAGACTATTACGAGGTCCTTGGCGTAGACAAAAACGCCAGCGAGGACGAGATCAAACGGGCCTATAAAAAGCTGGCCCGCAAATATCACCCGGACATGAACCCCGGCGACAAGGAGGCCGAGGAGAAGTTCAAAGAGATCAACGAGGCCAACGAGGTCCTGTCCGATCCGGAGAAGAAGGCCAGCTATGACCAGTTCGGCTTTGCCGGCACCGATCCCAATTACGGCGCCGGTCAGGGCGGCGGTTTCGGCGGCGGTTTCGATTTCGGCGATCTGGGGGACATCTTCGGCAGCTTCTTCGGCGGCTTCGGCGGCCAGCAGCAGCGCCGCAACGGCCCTCAGCGGGGCGAGAGCATCCGGGTCAGCGTATCCCTGAGCTTTACGGAGGCCGCCTTCGGCTGCGAAAAGGAGCTGACGGTGGAGCGCATGGAGCAGTGCGCCACCTGTAAGGGCAGCGGCTGCGCCCCCGGCACCACGCCGGAGGTCTGCCCCGACTGCCACGGCAGCGGCGTGGTGCAGACCCGCCGCCAGACGCCCATGGGGGTGTTCGCCTCCAGCAACCCCTGCCGCAAGTGCGGCGGCACGGGCCGTATCATCCACCAGCCCTGCCCCGACTGTCACGGCGGCGGCTTCACCCGCAAGCGCAAGACCATCAAGGTCTCCATTCCCGCCGGCATCGACCACGGCCAGACCATCTCCCTGCGGGGACAGGGCCATGCCGGGAAGAACGGCGGCCCCGCCGGCGACCTGCTGGTCACGGTGATGGTGCAGCCCCACGACGTGTTCCGCCGGGACGGCACCGCCGTGTTCTGCGAGGCCCCCATCACCTTCACGCAGGCGGTACTGGGCGCCGAACTGGAGATCCCCACCATCGACGGTAAGGTGAAGTACACCATCCCGGAGGGGACGCAGACCGGCACCGTGTTCCGCCTGAAGGGCAAGGGCATCCCTGTCCTCAACGGCCGGGGCCGTGGCGACCAGTACGTCACCGTCACCATCGAGACGCCCCGGAACCTGAACCGGGAGCAGAAGGATGCCCTGCGGAAATTCAGCGAGACCTTGAACGAGGGGAACTACGAGAAGCACCGTAGCTTCTTCAAGAAGAGGTAACGCCTATGTATCTGGCAGATTATCACGTACATTCCACCTGCTCGCAGGACGGCCGGCAGACTATGGCACAGGCGGCACAGGCCGCCGTGGCCGCCGGAATGGATGAACTGTGCCTGACGGACCACGTGGACACCATCTACTGGGGCCCGGAGCAGAAGCCCCGCTGGGACTTCGACTGGGACGCCGTCCGCCGCCAGTTCCGTCAGGCGCAGGAGCAGTGGGGCCACCGCATTACCCTGCGGCTGGGAGCGGAACTGGGAGAGGCTGCCATGAGCTTTCAGCGGGCGGAGCATTTGATGCAGAATGCCCCTCCGCTGGACTTTGTCATCGGCTCCGTCCACATGGCGGGAAAGAAATTTCACCACAAAGACCTCTATTATATTGAAAAAGCCGACGAAGCGTATTATGATAGTATCATCGACAGCTATCTGGAGGACGTGCTGGCGCTGGCCCGATGGGGTGAGTTTCAGGTGCTGGGCCACTTGACCCTGCCCCTGCGGTATATTAACGAAAACTACGGTGAGCACATGACCTTCGCCCACCACATGGATCAGGTGGAGGAGATCTTCCGTACCATCATCCCCAAGGGGCTGGGCATCGAGTGCAACACCAACCGTGGAAACGAGTCTCTGCCCGGCGCCGATATCCTGCGGCTCTACCGCCGTCTGGGGGGCGAGATCATCACCTTGGGCAGCGACGCCCACCGCCCGGAGGACGTGGGCTGCTTCATCCGCCAGCGGCAGGAGCTGCTGCGGGAGTGCGGCTTCCGCTACTTCACCACCTTTACCGGCGGAAAGCCGGAGTTCAAAGAATTGTAAGAGGAGAATACACCATGAAAATTGCCATCGGCTGCGATCACGGCGGCTATCTGCTGAAGCAGGACATTCTCATCTGGCTGGAGGAGCACAACATCGACTTCGAGGATGTGGGCTGCTACTCTACCGAGAGCGTAGACTATCCCATGTACGGCGAGAAGGTAGGCCGCATGGTGGCCTCCGGCCAGTGCGACAAGGGCATCGTCATCTGCACCACCGGCATCGGCATCTCCATCGCCGCCAATAAGGTGGCTGGCATCCGCTGCGCCCACTGCACCGACCCCCTGTCCGCCGAGATGACCCGCCGCCACAACGATGCCAACGTGCTGGCGCTGGGCGCCGGCATCACCGGCCCCAATCTGGCTAAGCGCATGGTGGAGGTCTTTCTAAACACCGAATTTGAGGGCGGACGCCATGCCCGCCGGGTGGCACAGCTGGATGCCATCCAGCCCTGAACCTGAGAAAAAGGAGGTATCGTCATGGCAACCAGAGGTTATCAGAGCTACCGTGGCCGAAACCACGGGAAACTGGCGCTGGTCATTGTGCTGGTGCTGATCCTGCTGGCCGCCGTGGGATATCTGGTGGCGCAGGAGTATATGGTCTACGATGACGAGGGCCACCGGCATCTGGAGCTGCCCTTCCTGAAAAAGGGACAGACGGAGCAGCCCCAGCAGCCGGAGGACACCACGCCGGATGACGTGGATCTCATCATCGATGAGCCGGAGCACCCTCTGCTGAAGGAGCTTCACGCCCGCCAGCTGCCGGACACCGTGCTGACGGAGGATCCCTCCGCCGTGCTGGCGGAGCACCCGGAGGCGGTGGTGATCCCGGTGAAGCTGCGGGACGGCACCGTCACCTATGACACGCAGACCGCCGCCAGGGACACCGTCACCACCGGCGGCCCGGAGACGCTGACAAGCCTCAAGACCCTCCTCTCCGGCGACACATGGACTGTGGCCCGCATCGCCTGCTTTGCCGATATGGACTTTGCCAACGCCCAGCCCGATCAGGCGGGGCTGCTGCGGACCGGCGACGGCTGGCTGTGGTACGACGATGACGCCGCCTGCTGGCTGGACCCCGGCAAGGCTGCTGCACGGGAGTATCTCGTGCAGCTGTGTAAGGAGTGCGCCGAATTGGGCTTCGACGAAATTCTGCTGGACTACTGCACCTATCCCGTCCACGGCCGTCTGGACCGCATCGACTACGGCTCCGTCACCAACCTCACCGACACCCTCAGCGTGTTCGTGGAGGGGGTGCGGGAGGCCCTGCCCAAAACCACCGCCCTGTCGGTGCTGGTGCGGGATCAGGTGACGGCGGATGCCAACGACGGCGGCGTCACCCTCGCCCTGCTGACGGAGCACTTCGACCGCATCTATGTGGATACGGACACCGTGGACGCAGCGGCCCTGCAAGGGCTGCTCCCGGCAGACTTTGACCCCGTGACCCGGCTGGTGCAGGTGGCGGCGGAGTCCGCCTCCTCCGGCAGCTATGTCACCCGTTGAATTTTCCTGTTGCCAAGCGGGAAAAGTTGTAGTAAAATAGTGGTCACGACCTCTCCTCCGCTGACAGCTGCGGAGCCGGTCTCACGCAATGGATACCCACGAATCATGTCAGGCGGGGAACCGAGCAGCATTAAGAGGGACCATCCATGTGCCGTGAGGGCGCCGGCTCCACAGCTGTCAACGGAGGAGAATTTTTCTTTTTTTCGGGAGGAGGAGATCCATGTATCAGGCGCTGTACCGCAAGTGGCGGCCCAAGGTGTTTTCCGAGGTCGTGGGACAGGAGCACATCACGGATACCCTCCGCCGTCAGGTGGCCGAGGGCCATACCGCCCACGCCTATCTCTTCACCGGCACACGGGGTACCGGCAAGACCACCTGTGCCCGGATATTGGCCAAGGCGGTGAACTGCCTGTCCCCGGTGGACGGCGAGCCCTGCGGCCGGTGCGAGGCCTGCCGGGCCGTGGATGCCGGCACCACGCTGGATATCACGGAGCTGGACGCCGCCAGCAACAACGGCGTGGATCAGGTCCGTGCCCTGCGGGATGAGGCGGTGTATACCCCTGCCGTGCTGAAAAAGCGGGTGTATATCATCGACGAGGTGCATATGCTCTCCACCCCGGCCTTCAACGCTCTGCTGAAGATCCTGGAGGAGCCGCCGGAGCATCTGATGTTCATTCTGGCCACCACGGAGCTGCACAAGGTCCCGGCCACCATCCTCTCCCGGTGCCAGCGCTTCTCTTTCAAGCGCATCCTGCCCCGTGACATGGAGCGCCAGCTGCTGCACATCGCTCAGGCCGAGAAGATCGACCTCACCGCCGACGGAGCGGAGATCCTCTCCCGCATGGCGGGGGGCGCCCTGCGGGATGCCCTGAGCCTGCTGGATCAGTGCCGTGTGGCGGAGGGTCAGCTCACCAGCCGTGCCGTGCTGGACGTGCTGGGCCTTGCCGGCAGCGTCCAGACCCAGCAAATGATGCGCTGTATTCTGGACCGCCGGACGCCGGATGCCCTGCTGCTGCTGGATCAGCTGTACCGCAGCGGCAAGGACGTCTCTGCCCTGCTGGGGGAGCTCAGCGATCTGGCACGAGAGATGACCATTCTCAAAGCCGCGCCGGAGGGGGGCAGCGCCCTGCTCTCCGGGCTGTATGATACCAAGACACTGACGGGCCTCTCCGAAAACATCTCCATGCAGCGGCTGCTGTACCTGACGGAGACGCTGCAGGGGACCCGTGCCGCCCTGCCGGACAGCTTCCAGCCCCGGACGGATGTGGAGCTGTGCCTGCTGCGGCTGTGTGACGAGAGCCTCTGCGGCGACCTGACGGCCCTCAGCGCCCGGCTGGACCGGGTGGAGGAGCTGCTGAAAAAGGGTGTCCCCGCCCGCCG
>JABLTP010005155.1_pt1 | contig 23179 bp, 18 predicted proteins | sample 7160111 | NCBI WGS metagenome assembly JABLTP01 (sample SAMN14651227, study PRJNA627086) | human gut metagenome | isolation source: feces | host: Homo sapiens
ACGATAGACGCGAATGCCCATTTCATCACCAAGCGTCTGCAATTGCTGTGGGTGCTGCAGCTCTTGCTTATCGATATAAATGGTATGAATTTGGTAGCGCAGAATTCAGCTTCTATTCAGGTATTTTAAGCAAAAAACGCACTCACATACCTTACCAACGTGTTCAGTCTGTCAATGAAAAAATGTCACTCTTACAACGTATTGTGGGAGTCTGTACCGTTACGATCGATACTGCGGGTGGCGCAGATAATAAAGCGTTGGTTGTTCCTTATGTAGAAAAGTCAGCAGCGGAACAGATTCGTCGTGAGCTGTTCATGCGGAAATCTTTGATAGCGCAAGGCTTGAGTCCTCAAGAGACAGACGAACGTATGAGGGCATTTGCTGCGCAAGAAACGCAGATTCCAACGACGAATATGCCGTTAACGGGATATGCCGGCAGTGTTGCAAATGCAAACGCGCCCATTCCTCCTTGGGAGTTAGAGGCGTCGCAGCACGCAAGTGATCAACCAGTTCAGAATGTTCAAAATATTCCAGGATATGCTCATTCAGCTGAACAACCAGAATTCAGCGCAGGGGTGGTGTCCCCTGAACAGATGGTTCAAGGACAATCTATTCCCCCCGCTCAGGGGTCATACAATCAGGGGTTTCAGGATAACATTCTCGATATGCCCGCACAGGTAATGGATGATATGCGGGGTATTTTTGCCAATGCAGAAATTGATACGGGTAAGGTTACCTGTGAATTTGGACTCACAAATAAAGAGTTGATTTTGTCGGCGCTTTCTAGCAAGACCTCGTTTGTTTTTGTTTTGATCGGTGTGGTTTCTGCGTTCACGACTTTTCTTGGTGGGCTGGTTGACGCCCGTATTATTTCCAGCAGCGATACGGTGTATTCAACTGCTTGGCATATGGTAGGCAATCCTCTAGGCATTATGTTTTTGCTTTTTGTGTTAGGGATTCTTTTGCTGCTTTGGTTGTTGAGTGTGGCTTCTTCGTGCCTGTCCTATGCGGGTTTTCGTTCGCGCAGGCGAGGAGAGCGTATTGAAGTCGAAAGAGGACTTATCACTCATGTGTTTAGCGGAATGGATGTGGAAAAGATTCAATCTATCCATATTCATCAAACGTTCTTCCAGCGACTGCTGAAATGTTGCTCGGTAGCTTATGGTCGAGTGGGAGCAACAGAAGAAGAAAACGGTTCGAATTCAATGGATGTTTCCGCTTCGAATAAGCTTGTAGTTCATCCATTCTTGCCTCTTTCGCGTGTTCCTGAGGTAATTTCGGGGTTAACTCCGGAGTATCAAACGTTACCCCAGGCAACAAAAGCGGTAGATAAATGTGCGTTACGTCGAGCATTGATTAGACAAGTGATATGGCAAGGACTTGGTTTTTGGCTTTTGATCTTACTTGCTTGTACTTGGCTCATTTTTGTATTGGCGGTTCCTACAGAACTGTCCCTCGAGTTCTTTAATGGAATGACCTTGATACAGTGCATGATTTTATTTTCGGGCGCTGTAGTGGCCCTTGTGATAGTAATTGCTGTGCTGGAAGCGATAAATGCTGTTTTGTGGTATCGCAAGGCGGCGTTTGGTTGGGATCATTTTGGTTTCACTCTAGTAAATGGTGGCTTCTCTCTAGATACGGTTACGGTACCTCGTACTAAAATACAAGCAGCATCTATTCGAACCAATCCTTTGCAGCGCTATGCTCGTGTAGCAACTGTTTTGGTCGATACTGCAGCAGGAGTTGGCAGCACACGCCATAAGCTTATTGACGTGTCAAAAGCTGATGCTGACGAGTGGTTTGATTGGGTGCATCCGCGAGGGAGGTAGCACACTCTATGAACCACGATTGGACCCCAAGTCAATTTCTTGATACCCGTGGGGTTGGGCGCGCGATGAAATCAATACACGAATATTCTCTTGGTGAGGAAGTTGCCAATTCGATCACGCACGGGATTGGCGTACTTCTTGCTATCGCTGCTATTCCTCTTTGTGTGGTGCAAGCGCTTAATTCAAATGAGCCGCTTCATTTGTTGGCAGCCTTGCTCTACAGCATTTTTATGCTGCTTGAATATGTGATGTCCACGTTATATCACGCGCTCAGTGCTGACCGTGCAAAACGTGTCTTCAAAGTGCTTGATCATAGTTTTATCTACCTGTTTATAGCGGCGACCTATACTCCTTATTGTTTGATCACCCTGGTAGACAGCGTGGGTGTGGGGCTATGCGTGTTTGTATGGGCTGTTGCGCTTGTGGGTGTAGCGGTGGAAGCGTTTTGGGTGTTTCGCCCCCGCTGGGTGTCTGCGGTCCTTTATCTTTGTTTAGGATGGGCAGTTGTTGTTTTCATTCCGCAGCTTTATGCTCTGTTGGATCCTGCTGCCTTTTGGCTGCTTTTAGCTGGCGGTTTGTGCTATTCAATCGGATGTATTTTTTACGTATTAAAGAAAATACCCTATATGCATTCAATTTTTCATCTCTGGATACTCGCAGGATCTATCTGCCAGTTTTTATCCATCGTTTTATTTGTTTTGTAGCACTTTATTTTCCAGAGCAACGGTTTATTAACAAATCCTATTTTCTGATTAGAATGGGGCGTAAGTGGGAAAATTATGTAAGTAAGCTGTAAGCTTTCAATCGATACAGAACGTGGACAGTAACCCTCAAGTAAACGATCGATAGATTGAGAATTATTACAATAACCTCAGCATAGAATAGCGTTATTTAGTAGGTATCTTATTTTGAATTATGTATATGAAGGGAAACGAGATGGCTGCAGTTAAACATACCGATCATCTCGCCACCAAGGCTTCTTCGGTCATATACAAAGGCAATGATAAGGTGCTTGCTGGAGTGTGCGACGGAATTGCACAGTATCTAGAGGTGGATTCAATTGTCGCACGCGTAACGTGTGTCGTGCTTTTTATTTGCACGGCAGGCATTATCACTATCCCCTACCTGTTGTTAGCTTTCATGCTGCCTAAACAGCCTGAAGATGAAAGGGTTTTTGAGGTAGATCCTGTTTCGGTAGTTTCAGATCGTTATGAGCAGGTTGTCGAAGCTCAAAAACCTAGCACCCAGAAAGTCCCTGAGCGTTATGGTATTCATGCCGATGCAGGTCATGTTCCTCCTAAGCCTCCTCAGGGAGAGGAGATTAAGGTAGAGCGACAAGAAGTTTACATTGCCTATCGACACAATGAGCCCAGCAATGAGGATATGCCGCATACCAATCGCATTCTTATTGTGATAACCGTTGCTGTAGCAATGACCGCACTTTTTATTGCAATGGCGAATTCTGCGATAGCGCGTTATCCAAGACTGGAAATTTTTAATTTCTGGCCCGAATTGCTTATTGTTGCGGGAACGACTCTGCTCGTTTGTTTCTATGATCGACTTCCTTTTGTTATTCGTATCACGGGACTTATTTTTTGCGTCGAATTAGCGCTTGGACTTTTACCGTTTACCCTTGGGATCTGTCCTCTTCATTCCCTTGAACGTATCAGCATTGTCTCGGTTATTTTGGGGTGTGCTGCAATTGTCTGTTTTGTTTATTTTCTCGCTACGAAACGCTCGGGTGCACTGATTGTTATGGTTCTGTTATTTGGGCTTGGTTTGGTGTGGATGTTAGGGGAAGTGGGGATATTTGAACGTCTTTTGGCGGCTTCCTCATATTCTCGACACAATATCACATATCCCCTGTTCAGAGGTGAGTACTTTTTAGGATAAGGCGCAATAATACCAGGAAAAATGCATGCAATACTACCGCTTGCCGACGATGAAATTTGGACGAGGGGGCGTGTGGCGGTATAATGGTTCGTGCGTTTTTGCGCTTTCTTGAAGTAATTACCTACGTTTTACTTCAAGAAATAAGGCCCTTGTGTTTTCGCATGAAGCATTAAATAAAGTATCGAAGACATAACGGCGAAGCCACGGCATTGGAGTTTTTTGGCTAAAGCCCGTTCACATACAAGAAATCGAGCCCTCCCCCTCGCGTGCGTTCTGGCTCTTATGATCGCGCTCGTGGCGGTTTTTTTGTTAAGCGGCGTAACGCAGGCTCAAGGTTCTGGTCAAGAGGACTCATCCACCTTAGGTTTCGGCAGCGCTCAAGCAGATTCGACAACTTCTCAACTCTCTGCCGCTGATCGTGCTTCAGGTGCTTCTTCAGGCCAAAATGATTCTATGGCGGTTTCTGAAACAGTTAACCTGAGCGATAGTGCTCAGCGTTCCATTACGGTTAAAGATCCCGATCCGGTAGTTGTTCCTGTTGCGATTGATGAAACAAACCCTGAAGCAGTAAGTAAGGCGTCAGAGGTATGCACGCTCGATCCGCTTCCCACAGCACCTCGTGTTGCGCCAGATGTTAATGATGGTACTTGGTCTAGTGGTAGCGCTTCTGGCTACAACATCACGACCAATGACGATGGAATGGGTAATTTTGGTGTTACCAATACTTCGTCAGGTATCGCATTGACTGATAACAGCATTACGGTTGCAGTCCCTGAGTCTCAGTCATACTTACTGGGCCGAATTGTAGAAATTTGTTATGACGGGAAAGTTGTTATCGCTACGGTAACTGATACGGGTGGTTTTGCTCGTTACGGTCGTGCATTGGACTTGGCTCCTGGTGTATATAAGGCGTTCGGTGCTGATTCTCCTTCAGACTGGGGAGTACGCACGGTTTACTATCGCTTCCTGTAAACGTATTTGACTGAGGTGCTTTTGTAGGTGCGGTTTAAGTGGACGTTTTGAGCTCATTTCTCACAGGTGCATTTCTCTGGCTGTATTAATAAAATATTCTTTAATAGTTTTTAGCACGCTTATGCGTGCTTCTGTTTTTAATAGGCGCGGTCCTGTGCGACCACCATGCATGTCTGCGTTATACTGAAGCGACGAGAAAAGGACGGTTATGAGCAACGTAATTATCGTCGGCTGCGGACGCGTGGGTTCGCGGTTGGCTTTGATGCTTTCAGACCACGACGACAATGTGTGTGTTATAGATCGCAATCCACGTGCTTTTGCTTCCTTGGGCCGCGATTTTAACGGTTCGACATTTCCTGGAGTTGGGTATGACGAAGAGGTTCTCGTTGCGGCAGGTATTGAAGATTGTGATTTTGTAGTAGCAGTAACGCAGAGCGACAACGCAAATTTAATGGTGGTTGAAATTGCCCGTCGTCTTTACGATGTGCCTCATGCGGTGGCTCGTCTTTATGACAGCTCTCATGAACGCACTTATATGCAACTGGGTATTGATTACGTATGTGGTACAACACTGGTCGCAGAAGAGCTTTTTTCAAAGGCAACTTCGGGTATCGGTGATCATATTACAACCTTCGCTGATTATGAGGTTCTTCAATTTGCCCTCGATTTGTCTTCGACAGGGCAAACCTCAATAAAGGTTTCCGAATTAGAATCGCGTCATGCGCTTCGAGTTTGTGCATTTGAAAGAGCGGATGGTAGCATCAGTTCGATCCCGTCTTCTTCAAGTATTCTGTATCAAGGCGATGCGGTGCTTGCCGTTGTTGCCCAAAGCGCTATTCCTACTATTGCGAAATTCGCTCAGGACTAACGGAGGAACCAATGTATATCGTTATTGTTGGTGGCGGTAAACTAGGTGCCTATTTAGCGAGCACACTTCTTCGTGGCGACAATCAGGTTGCCATTATCGAAGAGGAAGAGAGTGCTGCTATCGAACTTTCAGAAAAGCTGGATGGTTCTTGTTTGGTTATCCATGGTGATGGTTGTTCTGCCACGATTCAGGATGATGCGGGCACTGATCAAGCTGATGTTTTTGTGGCAGCTACAGGGCAAGACGAGGATAATTTAGCTGCTTGCGAAATCGCTACGCGAGTTTTTGATGTTCCTCGTAGTATTGCGCGTGTAAACAGTCCTAAGAATTTACGTATCTTTCGTCGCTTAGGGATTGAAAGTATTTCATCCACGGCTCTTATTGCCCATATGATCGAAGAAGAAGCGATGATGGGCTCCATGAGTGCTGCGGTTACTTTGACGAGTGATCAAATTGCTCTTACCGAAATCAAAGTGCCTACCATGCGCAATCACGACAATTATCGCGGAATGAGGGCTCTCGATCTCGAGTTTGGTGAGGGAGTTCGCCTTATTGCAGTATCTCACGCTGATGAGGTAGAAGTTGTAGGTGAAGAGACCCGTATTTTCCCCGGTGATCAAGTGATCGTTGCGGCAGATACTGATCGTGTCGATACTGCGGTCGAATTAGTTCGATCGCTTTAAGATAAGCTAAACAAGCGCCAACCAGAGGAAGGAAAAGGTATGATTGGTCGTTATACCCGTCCCGAAATGGGAGCAATTTGGGAATTACAAAATAAGTTCGAAATCTGGAAAGAAATTGAAGTACTTGCTTGCGAAGCGCAGGCTGAATTGGGCAAATCAGGTATTACCAAAGAAGAGGCAGCGTGGATTCGCGAACATGCAAACTTCACGGTTGAGCGCATTGATGAAATTGAAAAAGTAACCAATCACGACGTTATTGCGTTTACGACTAATATGGCTGAGTACATCGACGCTGACCTTCCTGAAGGAATGGAACCGCCAAGCCGTTGGGTTCATTACGGTATGACTTCTTCCGACTTAGGTGATACGGCGCTTTCCTATCAAATTACTCAAGCTATCGATATCATCCTTGCCGATGTTAAGCAGTTAGGTGAAACCTGCAAGCGTCGTGCATTCGAATTCCAGGAAACACTCTGCGTAGGACGCACCCATGGAATCCATGCTGAGCCTATGACGTTTGGCATGAAGTTTGGTTCTTGGGCATGGGCACTTAAGCGTGCGCAAACCCGCCTCGAGGAAGCTCGTCGCGTAGCGGCAACAGGAGCTATTTCTGGTGCGGTAGGAACGTACTCAAGTATTGATCCATTTGTGGAACAGTATGTTTGTGAAAAGCTGGGACTTACCCCTGATCCTTTATCTACTCAGGTATTAGCACGTGATCGTCATGCCCAGGTAATGACTGCTTTGGCGGTAACGGCTTCAACGCTTGAATCTATTGCAATGCAGGTACGACTTCTCCAGCAGTCTGACGTTATTGAAGCGGAGGAGCCTTTCGCAAAAGGCCAAAAGGGCTCATCGGCAATGCCTCACAAGCGCAACCCTATTACGGCAGAACGCGTATGTGGCCTGTCTCGTGTGGTAAAGGCAAACGCTCAGGTTGCTCTTGATGATGTGGCTCTCTGGTACGAGCGCGACATTTCCCACTCCGGTGCTGAGCGTGTAGCTTTAGCTGATAGCTTCATTGCTCTTGATTACATGTTTGGCAAGATGCAGTGGATGCTGGATGGTCTACAAACGTATCCTGCAAAGATGGAACATAACCTCTGGAGAACCAAGGGACTTATTTTCTCTTCGAAGGTTCTGCTTGCTTTGGTTCAGACTGGTATTACCCGCGAGGATGCATACGTTATCGTTCAGCGTAACGCTATGAAGGTTTGGGAAGATATCCAGAATGCCGTTGACGGTCCTACGTATCGCGAACGTTTGGAAGCGGATCCAGAGGCAAACCTTTCCAAGGAGACCTTGGATGAGATTTTCGATCCATGGGACTTCTTAACGCGAAAAGATGTAGTGTTTGATCGTCTGAAAGATCTTGAATTTTAGCTAAAACGAAACATCGGTGCAGAAATTGACGATTGTGCGCGATTTTCTGCAAAAATATCAAGCTACGGGGCTCATTTGTTGGTCATATGAGGGTTTTTGACCAATAGATGAGCCCTAAATTGACTAGAATGCGTAAACAAAGCGCGCACAACCGTCGTTTTCTGCACCGACTTGCAAAAAACCAACTTTTTTAAACTAGAATGCGGATCCGATAGCTCCTTCAATAGGGGTAAAGACACGGATCAGAGTGTGATTATTGTCCGCATTTGTGTCATCGGTAACTTGGCTTAATCCTACGAACGATGAGCAGTTGCCTGATGAAACAAGCTGTTCTCCATAAGTATCAGCACCACTTACGGTATCAATCGCGAAATAGCTCTTGCTTGCAAAATGAACACCGGAAAGAGCAGTGGTGGATTTTACGATAAACCAATTACCGCACCAGCAAGGAGCAGTAATAGGGGATCTGCTGTAACGAAACCAGGGTAAATCATTGTAGTTATAGGCTTGAACCGCTGCACGTGGGGTATAGGTTCCGAGGTTCGCAATACCTCCACCGTAGTTGTAGATGCTGGTGAAGCCAAATGAAAAACCGCTCGATCCATATCCAACCACCTCGGGAGTCATGGATGAGGGTAAGGTCATTTGGTCTACCGGCTGGAGTGTGTCTGCTGATATTTTGGTGAGCTGATAGTAGACCGTAGTTGAATCGGCTCGGGGAGTAATGACTACTCCATCGGTTGCAGGAGCAACACGCGTAGCAAAAGCTCGTTTTGACGAATAAACGTGCTGTACTTCACTTGACCCAAAGGTAACTGCCCTTAATTCGGCCGGCTCGTTCGCTGCTTCGCCAGAGGTATTGGGGCTTACTTGCCAAAAAGCGGTATTTCCAATTGCGGCAAGGGAAGGCATTAACCAATTAGAATCTCCCTCATCTACCTGCTGGATATTGGAGGCACTTCCATTAGCGATGGAGGCAGTATATACGCGCCAACGTGATTGATAGGGGTTGGATTCAGTCCAGACCAATCCGTTTTCACTGCAGCGTGCGTCGAGTATTTCAAAACCTTCTTCGCTTCCTTGTGCTGCATCAAGAACGGTGGCGGTATTTCCGCTTGAAAGATACAACAAGCTGACGGTATTTAAGGGACTTGCTTGTTCGGTGGGATTAAGACAAGCCGCTACGGTGTCATTGTCTGCCCACACTAAAGTGCCATAGGGCAGTGAAAAGGATCCCGTTAGCTGAACGTAATCGGAATAATTCTCAATAAGGGTGTAGTCTGCTTGCTGCTCAACTGTGTTTTCAGGAACACTGATGTAAGAGATTTGTTCAGTAGAGTTTCCTTCAAGGGCGCTCGAAGCAAGTGAGACACCCCCACCAATGGCAGCAATGCCGCCTACCGCAGCAGCCCCTATAAGTAAGTTTCGGCGAGTAAGAAGAACTTCCGGAGTGAGCTTGGAAGGGGCAGGACCACCTACTTTTAAGGGATTTGGCTGATAGCCAGATGATGAAGCACTTCCCTTTCGTGCTTTAGGATCGGAGCCGAAAGAAGGCTTGGGACCAAAGGTGGGACCCGAAGTAGAAAAACTCGGTTTTACTACACTAGGCTTGCTGCCTGCTTTGACGCTGTGTTTTCCTGCGCGTTTTCCGGAACTCATAACCGTACGTCCACCTAATGAAGCACCAATTCGGGTGCTACCTGGGGTCTTGGCGCTCTGCTTAAACACGCTTCCTTTGGATGACATATGCTGAGAAGAGCGTGTTCTGTGAGAATTTCGTGAGGGGCGAGGGGTTTTTCCTGGTATGTTTTGCCTGCGATTAGTTGGCACAATAACTCCTGGTCAAAGGTAAGAAATTGAATAGAATCTGGATTGTAACTTGGTTTATCATTGTGACAGTTGGGTTTCGTTTCGGGTAGTCAAAAGTCCAATTGTTACAATAAAAACGAAAGCTTGCATAATGGGTATTCAAAGCGGCCGATTTGCATCTGGGGTTTTACGACCTTAGCTAAGCTGAGGTTTCGAGCTGAGGTTTCGCGGCTTTGTATACTTTTGAATTAATTATGCGTCAGATGCGCAATTTATGTTTAGTAACAAGACAAGAGCCAAAAAAATGCGTAGCATAGCAAGTGACTTTGGCGCCTAACGGACTTTGGCGCCTAACGGGAGGTACAGCATGACTTCTAACAGCAATGAAAATACTCGTCGAATTTTATTAGTAGAAGACGAAAAAGCTATTCGCGATGCGGTAGCAGCATATTTGGAGCGCGAAAATTATTGGGTCACTGCGGTTGGTGACGGACAGGACGCTCTCGAGGAGTTCTCAAAGCACCATTTTGATCTGGTTATTCTTGACCTGATGCTCCCTCGTGTTCCTGGCGAGCGAGTATGCAGGGTGATTCGCGATAACTCAAGCACGCCTATTATTATGCTTACGGCAAAAGGTGAAGTTGAAGATCGTATTATCGGCCTCGAGCTCGGTGCGGACGACTACCTTATCAAGCCCTTTAGCCCTCGCGAATTAGTTGCTCGCGTACGCGCCCTTCTTCGTCGTGTGCATTCTGACGTTGAGCCTCAGCGCGAGGTTATGGACTTCGGTGAACTCACGATCGACATTTCGGGTCATAAGGTCTTGGTAAATGGCGAGGAAGTTGACCTCACCGCGAGCGAGTTTAAGTTGCTTACCACCTTATGCCGCTATCCTGGACGAGTTTATTCTCGAATGGAGCTGGTGGAAAAGGTTTTGGGATACGACTTTGAAGGATATGAACGTACCATCGACTCGCACGTAAAGAACTTGCGTGCAAAGATTGGCGACAATCCACGTAATCCAAAGTGGCTTCATACGGTACATGGCGTAGGTTATCGTTTCGAAGATCCTACGAAAGTAAACCAGTAAGCGCACGAATCGCTAAATACGTTACGCTACATGATTAAAATACGGTACTCTACGACTAAGTAGTACACAGAAAGCGTCCTGCTTGCAGGGCGCTTTGTTGATAAGGAGCATATCAGTGTTTGCTCGTAAAGATACTTCTCGCACTGCTTCAGCCCAAGAACTTTCTGAGTTTCCTGAAATGGAAGAGAAAAAAGGTTTCACAATCTCTTTTACCAAGCGCGTGATGCTAGTTTCGATTGCGGTTTCGCTCATTACGATCATTTCTTCAGTGGTGGTACTTTCAGCGGTGTGGAATCAGCATTTTCAGTCATATACCCGCGAAAACGTACAGCGCGTAGCTGATGGCACCGCGGCTGCCATAGCGGATGGATACGAACAATCAAATGGCGATTGGTATGGCGGCGCTTTGTCTGCTGCAACATCCGCATCGTCCCTGTACGATTCGGTCTACTTGCAGGTTCGTACAATCGATGGAACCATCGTCTACGACGATCGTGCTAATGATGTGCTTGGATCGGTTGATGTTAAAGAAGATGGATCCAATGTTGCTTCGGCACCCATTATAGTGGACGGAGAAAAGGTGGGCACGGTATTAGTGCGTGTTCCAGGATCGGAAACACTCCTAACTAAGTTCGACGAAGATTTTCGTGACAAGTCGTATAATGCCATGATTTTTGCGGCGGTTATCGCACTTATCATCGCCATGGTAATGGGGGCGATTTTTGCGCGTACGATCGCCGCTCCTGTCAAAAAGATTACCAATGCCGCGAAAGCGCTGAAAGAAGGCGACTATTCAGCGCGAACGGGAATGACTGGTTCTGACGAGATTGCCCGACTAGGAAATATGTTTGACCTTATGGCGGATTCTGTTGAATCCAACCGAAAGCTCGAGCGTCGCCTAGTGACAGATGTGGCTCATGAGCTCCGTACTCCGCTGATGGCGATACAGTCTACCGTTGAGGCAATGATCGATGGGGTATTTAAGCCTGATGCCGAACGGCTAGAAACACTGAATTCTGAGGTACAGCGTTTGTCGCGTTTGGTTGACGCCTTGCTCAAATTGTCGCGTTTAGAGAGTCGCACGAAACCGATTGAACAAAAAAAGGTTGATCTGACAGAAATGCTTTCATCGGTTGTACAAACTCATCAAGCTTATATTCACGATGCTGGCTTGAATCTTGAATTCGAGTATGATCCGCATGTTTACGTATTTGGCGATGCTGATTTGCTTCGCCAGGCAACTGCAAACTTAATTTCTAACGCGGTGCGTTATACCCCTGAAGGGGGAACGATTACCATCATGGCGCGCAAGGGTGACTTGATGGGACAAATCGTCGTTAAAGACACAGGCATTGGTCTTACCCCCGAAGAGGCAAAACTGGTATTTCAGCGTTTCTGGCGTGCTGATTCCGGAAGAGCTCGAGCAACGGGCGGTTTAGGAATCGGTTTGTCGGTAGTAAAAGAAATTGTAGAACAGCATAATGGTTGGGTTCGTGTTGAAGGCAGACCTAATGAAGGGGCATGTTTCACGATTTATATCCCTCTTTATTCCGAAAATTCTCGCAAACGCAACCCTAAGCGTAGTTCGAAATAAGAATGTTCATGCTTTTTCGTGCACCAGCTATGAATATGTTACATAATAGGAACTTGCGTATATTCACTTTAAGGAAGGACCATCATGGCTGGAATCGACATCAAGCCCGATGCACAGGGTAAGGTGCGCGATCTGTACGATCTGGGAGATAAGCTTCTCTTGGTAGCGTCCGATCGTATTTCTGCATTCGACTATATTTTGGAAGATGAAATTCCCTATAAAGGGCAGGTGCTCACGCAGCTTTCTTGCTTCTGGTTTGATTTGCTCTCCGATGTAGTAGATAACCATCTTATTTCTGCCGATGTGGCAGATCTGCCTGAGCAGTTCAAGCCTTATGCTGATTACTTAGCAGGCCGTTTCATGTTGGTAAAGAAAGCTGATATGTTCCCTGTGGAGTGCATTGTTCGTGGTTACCTGACTGGTTCTGGTTTGAAGGATTACCAGGCAACGGGATCGGTGTGCGGTATTAAGCTCCCTGAGGGCTTGGTGAATTCATCCAAACTGCCCGAAGCTATCTTTACTCCTTCGACCAAAGCTGAAATTGGCGATCACGATGAAAATATCAGCTTCGCTCGTTGTGAGGAAATTATTGGTGCAGAAAATGCAGCAGCAATTCGCGATTTAACGTTGGCAGTTTATAACCGCGCAGCGGATCACGCTCGCGAACGTGGCATTATCATTGCTGATACCAAGTTTGAGTTCGGTGTTGTTGATGGCAAGATTATCTTGGGTGATGAGGTGTTGACGCCTGACTCTTCTCGTTTCTGGTCTGCAGACACCTATAAGGTTGGCGAAGAGCAGCCAAGTTTCGACAAGCAATTTGTGCGCAACTGGCTCAACGCTAACTGGGATCGTACGGGTAATCCACCACGTCTTCCAGAAGATGTTATTAAGAAGACGACTGAGAAATATATTCAGGCATACGAAAAAATTACGGGTAAGGCATTCGTCGCTCAGTAGGACGATGTTTGCTGAATTCCAGCATTGTGAAAGGTGCTGGTTGTTTGGCGACGGTTCCTGCTTAGCGGCCTAGCAAGGAGATTAAGGGATGAGTCAACGAAACCCCATGAATGAGCGCTACACTGGCGATCATAAGGGAGGATCTACACGCAAAAGTGCTGCTTCGGCAAAGCCGGTTTCGAGAGCAGCGTCTTCTGTTCGCTTGGAGTCCGATAAGCCAAAGAAGAAAGGCTTATTCGCCAAGCGCACCCCTGAAGAGAAGCAGGAACATAAGACAGAGCGCAAGCAAGAAGCTCAGGTAAGCAAGGAAGAGCGCAAGACGGGTCGTGCTCGTTTGCGTGCTATTCAGCGCTACGTGCCTGATACCCCTCAATTCAAAGCTTTGAACCGTAAGCGCATTATTTATTCCGCAATCGGTTTGGGCGGCATGGTTATTGCGATTATTTTGTCGTTGATTATGCCAACGGTGCAAATTGTTCCTATCGGAATCATGATCGTTTCGTGGGTGTTCTTCTTTATCAGTGTTCGTATCGACTCCAAGCAGTTACGTCCTTTGCGACAGGAGGCGTACGAGCGTGCGGAGCGCAAGGCAGCTAAGCAGTCTAAGAAACACTAGGGTGTATTTTGGGGTTAGCAACTAAGTTGCTAACCCCAATTCATATCACCAGATAAAGTACCATTTTGCAGGTTGGCGAATTAGCTTCGGCACAGGTTGGCGATATGGTTTCGTCGCAGAGCGGTAGCGTAATTTGACAACGCGGCTTGATAGCCCAACAACTCGGTAGGTGCCTCAGTTCAGTAGGTGCCGCAGTTCGGTGGGTGTCGCAGTTCGATGATGTAGCTTTTTATAGGTTGTCGATGCAGCATTGCAGGCGACGTGGTTCCTAAGCTGCAGCTAGTGATGCTCCAATCATTGCGTGCTATTGCTTCGATTACTACGGATTTGTATGTTGTCGTTCCGATTATTGCCACTTGCGTGTTGCTCTTCCGACTATTACGCACTTGTATGCTGCCCTTCCGACTATTGCCACTTGCATACCCCGTTTCGTTTATTGCGCACCTGTTGCTGCCATTTCGACCGCTATTAACCACAGTCAGCAGCAATTCTTCAATCCATCTTCTCCTTACGATTTTTCAATTATGCTGTGATTTGACTTGGAAAAGACGGTTTTTGTCTCATGACCCTTTTCCTATTACCCGATTTTTATGCTTGATATCACCTCTGCTGTGTGCATTGATCTGCGAGGTATCGAAAACCAAATCTTGCATTTTCGAGGGCGTTTTTGGCAATTTTTGCGCTTATCGGGTTTTGATTTCTGTCTAAGATATTCATTAAGAGAATATATAGTGCTTAGATATATAGCAAACGAATGAAAGATGGCAAATTCACGTACTATCGGGTCTTCATTTTCGTTTGAACAGGGGATATTTCCGAAATTTTCTGCCCGATAAGCTAAGAATTTGCCAATTCGGGCTTCAATTTGGACCAAAACCGCCAGCAATTAAGTAAAAGACATTAAAGTAACTTGTTGCCTGTTGCTTGGCGGCTTACTACCTCGCAGCCTTGTTACTTGGCAATTTGTTGCTTGGCGGCGTGTCGCTGGGCGATGCGGTACCTAGTGGCGTGTTGCTAGGTGATACGGTACCTAGTGGTGTGTTACCAGGCGATGCGCTACCTAGTGATGCGTTGCTTAGTGGCCTGTTGCCTGGTATGTCACCTAGCGGTTTGTTGTTTGGCGATTTGTTACCTTGAGATGTTGGTTTTCTATACCGCTTCCTGAATTCGATACGGTAATATGAGCTACTATGGCGAGTTCTGTATAGAATGTCGAATTCCTGCACGATTTCGTATGTGACGTAGTGCACATTTTGCACGATTCTGCACAGAAGATTGTGCATACCTGCGCGATTTCATACAGAAGGTTGTGCGTGCCTATAAGGCTTCGTGCAGAACGTCGAGTACTTGCAGAGTTTTACATAGAGCATGTGTATTCCTGCATAATTTTGCATAGAAGGTCGTGTATTTTTGCAAGACCATGTACGCCTACGAAGTTTTGTATGGAAAGACGCGGAAATCGTAAGGTTCTTTGCGCATCCACGCACTCATGTGCGTCTATGTGATTATGTACATCAATAAGAAAGAGGCATCTTTATGAGGTTGGTATCTTGGAATGTAAACGGCTTGCGTGCCGTAATGAAAAAAGGCTTCATGGATGCCTTTAATGAGCTGAATGCCGATGTGTTTGCAGTTCAGGAAACAAAGCTGCAAGAAGGACAAATCGAAATGGATTTGCCAGGCTATCACGAATACTGGAGCTATGCGCAGCGAAAAGGTTATTCGGGCACTGCAGTATTTTGCAAAGAGGAGCCAGTGCGGGTCTTGCATGAGGTGGGTGTTCCTGAACTCGATACCGAAGGGCGCGTTGTTATCTGCGAATTCGAGAAGTACTGGTTTGTGAATGTGTATACTCCTAATGCGCAAGCGGAATTGGCTCGACTTGATCATCGCATGGATTGGGACGACACGTTTCGCGCTATGTGCAAAGGGCTGGAAGAGGGTGTTCTTCCCAACGGGGAGACAGGTGCAGCTAAGCCGATAGTAATGTGCGGCGACTTCAATGTGGCTCATCAGGAGATCGACTTGAAGAACCCCCGCACCAATCGCGGAAATCCGGGCTTTTCTGATGAAGAGCGCGAAAAGTTCACCAAGCTTCTCGATGCAGGATTCGTGGATACTTTTCGCAGCTTGCACCCTGAAACAACGGGCGCTTATTCCTGGTGGAGTTATCGTTTTAATGCGCGTGCCAATAACGCGGGATGGCGAATAGATTACTTTTTAGTTAGTGAGGCTTTACGAGAACAGGTCCAAATGGCGAATATCTACTCGGATATTTTCGGTTCGGATCATTGTCCGGTATCTCTCGAGCTCGATATATAAATCTTCCCTTAACGTTAGAAAAACGAAGATTTCCCGATAGTCTTCCCTAAATCTAAGAAATATGGGGACTCCCCGATGATCCTCACGGGACGCAAGATTCTGGAGTACGGCTAATAAACGACCTATTTCGAAGCGTGCAAGCAGTAGAGCTCTGTACTACAATACGGGGGTTATAAAGAGTGTCCGCTGGGTATCCGTTTGGTGCAGCCGTAAAATAGTAACGAAATTTAACTCACGTTTATACTCGCGTAGCGGGAAGGCAAGCGAGAAAGAAGCGGGAAGGTAATACATGTCAGAACAGCTTACCGAGCCCCTTAAAGGCTCAATGGACTTAGAAAAAATCGAAGCGGGTGTTCGCATGATTCTGGAGGGAATTGGCGAAGACCCCGACCGTGAGGGCTTGTTAAAAACTCCTTCGCGGGTCGCTCGTATGTACGAGGAAGTATTTGCGGGGCTTTACGAAGATCCAGCAGTACATTTCGAAACCACGTTTGATGAACACCATGAAGAATTGGTCATCGTTCACGATATCCCGTTCTATTCCATGTGCGAACATCACCTGGTGCCTTTTTTTGGCAAGGCCCATGTTGCCTATATTCCCGCAAAAAGCGGTCGCATTTGCGGCATTTCAAAGTTGGCGCGTTTGGTAGATGCCTTCGCGCGTCGTCCTCAGGTGCAGGAACGCCTCACCTCGCAGGTCGCTGACACCCTTATGGAGCAGCTTAATCCCCAGGGAGTTATTGTGATCATGGAGGCAGAACACCTCTGTATGAGTATGCGCGGCGTGAAAAAACCTGGTTCAAAAACAACTACCAGTGCAGTGCGTGGTATATTCAAAAGCAGTGCAAGTGCAGCAACGCGCGCCGAAGCGTTGTCGTTGTTAATGGGTCGTTAAGTTGCCCAAAACCGAAAGGATATTTCAATGCGTTGTGTAATTTCAGTTCTGGGTAAAGACCGTAGTGGTATTGTTGCGGCAATTTCTGGCGTGCTTGCGGAGAAGGGCGCTAACATTGCCGATATCAGCCAAACTATCCTGGATGATATTTTTAGTATGACCATGTTGGTGAAATTGGACACTGCAATTGCCGATTTCAACGAAGTCCAAGAGGCGCTCACTAAAGCTGGCGAAGACTTGGGCGTTCAGGTTATTATTCAGCGCGAAGAAGTTTTCCAAGCAATGTATACCATTTAGCGTGATGTCCGTTGATGTGAGTGATACTCGGCATTACGCGTGGTGCCTGTCATTGTGAGGCGCGCCCACTAATACGTACGTGCTCGTTATCGTGCGTGGTACTCACCATTATGTATGATGCTTACTATTACGTGTGATGATCGCCGATATGTAGCGCTTACCATTATGTATGATGCACGCCGTCGAGAAACAAGGCCGCAAAACCAGATAATTTGAAAAACTAGATAATTCCGCAAAGCTCCAGCCTTTAGGTGCTGGAGCTTGCTTTATAAAGGACCGAATGGGATATTTGGCCTATTATGAAAATGTCTAACAGGAAATCTATGGAGTAAATGCAAGCAAGTAAATACGAGTAATTAAATGTAAGCAATTAAACGCAAGCTAATCGTACGCAATTGAACGCAAGCAGCAAGCAATTTCCTTTGGTAGCAGGGTGCTTTTAACAAAAACACACCCATGTATAGATGGTGTATTTGTTGCGTGCTATTTGCTACATACTATCTGTTGTATGCGAGGCAGCCTTTGCCTTATCTATCATTTCTAGGGGGCGCGATGAATTCTTCGGATTTGCGCGAAAGCGAGTTAAGCAGCGAAATCGACTCGAGTTTCGAAATTGGGTCGAACGACAAAAGCGACTCGAGCAGCGAACACGAACTGAACAATGAAAGCGGATCGAATAACGAAAGCGAGCCGAATCACGAAAGCGGATCGAACAACATTTCACAAGACCATCGTGAGCAGGAAAAACCTTGCCAAAAGGCAGGAGAAGCATTTGCTGCTTTTGTAGATACGATAGCTGCCTTGCGAGCTCCTGACGGTTGCCCCTGGGATCGCGAACAAACCCACGATTCAATCGCTCACAATATGATCGAAGAAGCTTACGAAGCAGTAGATGCCATCGAAAAACGTGATCTGAAGCATCTGCGTGAAGAGCTGGGCGATGTATTGCTGCAAGTGGTGTTGCAAAGCCAAATCGCTGCGGATGCCGGGGAATTTGACGTGGCTGACGTTTGCCAAGACGTGAATGAAAAAATGATTCGACGTCATCCTCATGTCTTCGGCTCGGCGCACGCTTCCTCGGCAAATGAAGTGCTGGATATTTGGGATAAGGTAAAAACAGGGGAACGCAACGCGGCTAACGAGGGCTTGCTTAACGATGCGGCTAACGAGGGCTTGCTCGATAAAGAAGCAAAACCTGAAGGTCTGCTCGATAGTGTCCCTGTTAGTTTCCCCGCACTCATGCAGGCGAGCAAGATATCGCGCAAGGCAGTGTCGGCGGGTTTTGAATGGGATACTGTTGATGATGTGTGGGCAAAAGTTGAGGAAGAGATTGCCGAATTCAAACAGGCTTGCGCCGAAGGGGATCCCGCTTTTAAAGAACTTGAATTTGGGGATGTGCTCTTTACCTTAGTAAATGTTGCCCGAAAAGAAAAAATAGATCCCGAAACTGCTCTTCGTGCTACCTGTCGGAAGTTTCGTGACAGGTGGGCTTTCATGGAGGGGGCAGCGTGGGCTTTAGGCAAACATATCGAAGACTTATCTGTGGATGAGTTGCAAGAACTGTGGGACCAGGCAAAACGAGGTTAGTGTGACTAAGATCTATTCTCATAGCGTGCGTCTTTCTGAACCGGACGCAGGAACAAGTATCAACTTAGAAAACGTTCAAAAAAGCACCTCGTCAGCAAGCTGTTCAAATGAAACAAGCTGTACGGGTAAGGCGCCGTATTCAAACAAGACGCTATGTTCGGAAAAGGTGTCACGTTCAGATAAGGCACTTTGCTCAGATGAGGCGCTATATTCAGATGAGGCGATACGTTCAGACAAGGCAATACGTTCGGATGAAGCGCTACGTTCAGATAAAGCAATAGACATTGTGGATGCTTTCTGTGTATTGCAAAAAGGCTTTACCGATCAGTTTGTGTATTACGACAAAGAGCGTGTTAACCGATATATGGGACTTGGGCGTTGTATCGCTATTCCTTCCCTCGAAAGCGCCGATTTTATCTTGCAGAGTGATGAAACCTGTTATCCCATCATGTTTTCTTTCAATCGTTTCGATGCCTCGAATCCGAAACCAGCAGATGACATGATGGCATCTTTTCCAAAGGTGCGTCTTATGGTTCCAGAATTGGTGCTAATCGAAAATGAAAAAGGATCGTTTTTACAGGTCAATAGCTTAGGACCGGTGTATTCTGGTCGCGTCAATCGGTTTATTCGTCACATTCTTCAGGCAAAACCACGCACCCATCGAGACATGTCCTATACGCTTAGCCTTGATTCGTTTGAAGATTGGCAGCGTGTTATGGATTGCGGGCTGGAAAAAATTCGCACGCATCGCATAGAAAAATTTGTTCCGTCAAGACGAATTTATCTTGAAACTGATCAGCCCTTTTCGTCGAAGGATCTGCTGGTCAATCTCATCGATGGTGATGCCCGCGGGTGTGTTTTTATGTATCGCTATGGGGATGTGTTCTTTTGCGGTTGCACGCCTGAACTGCTGGTACGCAAGGAAGGCACCACAGTGGAGAGTATGTGTTTAGCGGGCACTACATCATGTGGCGAAACCGAAGCTGAAAAAGAAGAGCGCGCTCAAGCCTTGATGGCAGACGATAAAAACAGACGTGAACATGAATTCGTAGTGAGCTTTATGCGCGACGTGTTTGGGCGTAATTGCTATAACGTTTCAATCCCTCGAAATCCTTCAATTAAAGCGCTTCGACACGTGCAGCATTTATGCACGCCCGTTTCTGCGCAGGTAATGGAAGGACGTTCGTTGTTGTCACTCGCTAGTCAACTGCATCCTACGCCTGCGCTTTCGGGAACACCTGTTGGCGAAGCTATGATGACCTTACGTGAAGCAGAATCGTACAACCGCGGATTTTTTGGCGGTGCCATTGGGTATGTTGATGGCGCGGGTGACGGAGAATTTTCCGTGGCGATTCGCTCTGGAGTGTTTGATGGTGAAGCTGGTTGGCTTTATGCAGGATGTGGGGTTGTGGAAGGAAGTAATGCTCGCGATGAGTTTGACGAGATCGATCTTAAATTAAAAACGATTTTAAGTGCGTTTAGTGCGCCTCAATAACGCTTCAAGAGACTTGAACAATAAAGGTGGTAGAGGAATATGGACAAAGCAGAACAACTAGGACTCTATATCGGATCGTTTTTCGATGAACTGATTCGTTTGGGAGTTCGCGATGTGGTGGTAAGCCCAGGATCACGTTCGACTCCTCTCGCTATGGTTGCCCATGAAGCTCATAAACGTTTCGGAGCAACTTTTCGGCTTTATGTTGATGTCGATGAGCGTGGTGCGGGCTTTTTTGCGTTGGGACTTGCAAAGGCAAGCGGCCGTGCGGTAGCGCTTATTTGTACATCGGGAACTGCGGTGGCAAATTACTATCCTGCAGTTCTTGAAGCAGAAACTTCTCGCGTGCCTCTTATTGTTCTAACAGGAGATCGTCCAGCGCGTCTACAAAAACTGGGAGCCCCTCAAACCTGCGATCAGAATAAGGTGTATTCCGATCATGTGAGACGGTTCTTCAGCATGGCTGCGCCGAGTGCTGAAGAAAAAGACTTGGCCTATATTCGTCAAGTTGCACGAGAATTGGTAGCTTGCGCCGCACCTGGGACAGCGGCTGCATCAGTGGTGCATGCAAATTTCCCCTTTGATGAGCCACTGGTGCCTACTATTGATCGAGATGACCTATTCTCCTTTGGACGTATCGAAGGTGGCGATGTGCTTCCCGGTATTATTCGTTCTGATCGGTCTCTTTCGGTACAGGATGCCGATGTGTTAGCGCAATACTTGGAGAATCATAAAGTTATTGTTCTTGCGGGCGAGGGAACTTTCTCGATTGCAGCTCTACAGGATCAGGCGCGACGCGATCGAGAGGCGCAAGCACTTCTTGCGTTCAGCGAACGCTTCGATGCACCGCTTTTAGCCGATCCTCTCTCACAACTTCGTTCCTATGGTCATCCTGCGGTGATATGTGGGTATGACCAAATTATGAATTCGCCTGATATGCCCGAATTTGAGGTGGTCATTCGTTTCGGGCGCTATCCAGTTTCCAAGCGCGCCGCTCAAGCAATAGAATCACTGCGTCCTGCTCAAATTGTGGTTGACGTGCAAGAATCGCGTGATTTCAATGCTCAAACAACTACCTTTGTGGCCGCCAATCCTCTCGATTTCGTGGTGGCTCTTTTGGAAGCAGTGTCATACAGCTTAGACGAAATACCTGATGAACAGTCGCATCTTCCTCTCAATATTCAGGAATGGGGAATGTTGGATCGCGATCGTTCGGAACGTATTTTGGCATCCAACTTGGCAGAGGATGACTCTTTTGAAGGCGCGTATGTACAGGCGCTTTTACAGGAGATTCCAGCAGAGTCGCTTCTTTTTAGTGCCAACAGTATGGCGATTCGAGCAGTGGATGAGTTTTACTTCACGCGCGGAAAACGGCTTACCGTATTGGCGAATCGCGGTCTTAACGGCATTGATGGTACGGTATCGAGTGCGCTTGGCGCAGCGCAAGAATTTAAGCAGACGGTATTTTTAACGGGAGATTTGGCGTTCCTACATGATATGAATGCCTTAGCACTTCAGGAAGAGATGCTCTTACAAGAAAAGGAAGGAATGCATCGACCAAGTATTGTCATCGTGTTGCTGAACAATCAAGGCGGCGCAATTTTTGATATGCTGCCCCAACAATCAAAAGAGGCGTATTTTGAGCGACTCTTCCTTACGCCGCAGCATGTTGATTTTTGTGCAGTAGCTCAGGCGTTTGGCGTTCCGGCAACAAAGGTAGCTACGGTAGAGGATTTCTGTAGAGCGCTGACAAAGAATTTCGAAGTGCCTGGCATTTCGCTTGTTGAAGTTACGGTGCCTTTGCAAGGGGTGAAAGAGCGCTATGGACGCTACCGATAATTGGGTGGAGATGCCTCAGGTAGGCTCGTTTACCTATAAGAAATGCTCCTACTTTTATCAACGCTGGGGCGATCCCGAGCGACCGCCTTTGGTTTTGCTTCATGGGTTTATGCAGTCTTCGACAAGTTGGGAGCCAATTGCCGCTTCGCTCAAGCTCCATTTTTGCGTATATGCAGTTGACTTTATAGGGCATGGACTGAGCGACAAGTCGAAAAATCCAGCACGTTATAGCTATGAAGACATGGCAGCTTCGATAGATTATTTCTTGCGTAAGGTGGTTTGCTGCCCTTCCGATTCGGCGAACAAACCCTCCAAAAGGATGTTTCCGTTATTAAAATCGCTGAGAAAATCTTCTGGCGATTGCGCTGGCGAACAGAGTGTTCGTGCGCATGTGGTGGGGTATTCCATGGGTGGGCGCATTGCGCTTGCACTTATGAAAACAAGCTGTGATGTTTTGGCGTCCGTCATCTTGGAAAGCTGTAATCTTGGATGCGCGACCGACGAGGAACAGCAGAAAGCAGCAAAAAGAAACAGTTCTTGGGTAAATCGAATTCGCGAAGAAGGCATGGAAGAATTCGTGAACTATTGGGAAACTCTTCCTCTTTTCGAAACGCAAAAAGAACTGGGATTCGACAAGATACTTCATTTTTCGCGTGCAGCAAACGACCCTGAATGCATGGCACTTTGCTTGGAGGGCGCAGGTAAGCAGGCGATGCCCCTAAGTAGTGAAACTTTAACAAATATAGAAAAGGCTATTGCATTTCAACGAGACGAAACGTGCTCCCAGACAGTTGCCCCCAAGCAGGATGAAACACGCTTTCGGGAGATTGTGCCCCAGCAGGACGTGCGCTTCCAGGCTGCTACGCCCAAGCGGGATGAAACGCGCTCCCAGGCGAATGATTCTGAAGCGGATTCAAGAAAAGGCATTCCTGTTTTATATATCTACGGAGACAAAGATAAAAAAAGCACCTTGGTTGCTCAGAAGCTCTCTGCGGTTGGAGCTTCTGTTTCTGCAATTGGAAATATTTCTATTATATAACAATAATA
>JABLTP010058834.1_pt1 | contig 23164 bp, 17 predicted proteins | sample 7160111 | NCBI WGS metagenome assembly JABLTP01 (sample SAMN14651227, study PRJNA627086) | human gut metagenome | isolation source: feces | host: Homo sapiens
CATCTGAATCTATCATAGTATACATTACTTCATATTCCTTTTTTTCAATATGGTTCATATATTCCATAAGTGTATCTTCTGGTGATTCCGTTATAGTCCTTTTTAATAAAATACCTCCTGAAACAGCAATTACTGTTATAGCTACTATCAGCCCAAAAATCTTACAAATGTAAGATTTTTGAGTGTTTTGCTTTTTCCGTTTTCTTTTCATAGATACCACTTTCTTTCAACGCTTTTATTTTCTTAAATCTTACACTTATAATATCTGAAAGTCAAGTCTTTTCTTAGGAATTATATACGTACGTCGCACGATGCATATAAAAAGAAATCCTCGATCACAAGTAAACTTGTGGGGTTTTGGTCTAGGTACAGCTTGTGCATTGTAAGTGCATCAAGACATCCGCACAAGCACGCTTAGCTCGATTCCGCTTCGCTTCATCTCGCTATATGTGCGTCGCACGATGCATATAAAAAGAAATCCTCGATCACAAGTAAACTTGTGTCGAGGATTTCTTTTTATATACGCCGTGCTTGTGCTAGACGATTACATTCCTGCCTGAGCTGCAACTTCTGCTGCGAAGTCGTCAACTTTCTTTTCGATTCCTTCACCAGTCTCGAAACGAACGAATTTTGTAACTTTAACGTTTGCCCCGTTCTCTTTTGCTACCTTATCAACGTATTTTCCTACTGTAAGGTCGCTGTCCTGAACGTATACCTGATCAAGCAGGCAGATCTCTTTAAGTTCTTTGTTCAGACGTCCGATGATCATCTTCTCGATGATGTTTTCCGGTTTCTCCGGGTTCTCTTTCTTAGCCTGAGCGAGAAGGATCTCTTTCTCGTGATCAAGGTAATCCTGAGATACTTCCTCACGGGATACATACTTCGGAGACATAGCTGCTACCTGCATAGCTACGTTCTTCAGTGCTGCTTTGATCTCGTCATTAACAACATCTGTATCAGCAACAACAAGAACACCGATACGTCCGCCACCGTGGATGTAAGGAACAACCACACCGTTGTCTGCTGCAACTTTCTCGAATCTTCTGATGTTCAGGTTCTCTCCGATAACTGCGATCTTCTCTACGAGAGCATCTTTTACAGTCTTTGTTGTATCAGCTTCCCAAGCCTCTGCCATAAATGCATCAAGATCAGCTGCTTCTGAATCTACTACCTGGTTAGCAACTGCTTCTACGAATCCCTGGAACTCGTCGTTCTTTGCAACGAAGTCTGTCTCAGAGTTTACTTCTACGATTGCAGCAACTTTGTCATCTTTAACAACTGTCTTAACGATACCTTCTGCAGCGATTCTTCCAGCTTTTTTCTCAGCTTTAGCCTGTCCGTTCTTTCTAAGGAACTCTACAGCTGCGTCCATATCTCCGTTTGTCTCAGAAAGCGCTTTTTTACAGTCCATCATTCCAGCGCCTGTCATTTCTCTTAACTCTTTTACCATTCCTGCTGTGATTGCCATGATAATTTTCCTCCATTATTCATAATGTGTATGTCACTGCAAGCAGTAACATATGCTTTTCTCTATAGAACTATTTCTATAAAGTAAAATGCTTCAACCTGATAATCAGGCTGAAGCATTTTCTTTCATATCAAGAACTGATATTACTCTTCTACAGCCTCTTCAGCTTCAGCTGCTTCTGCAGCCTCCTCGTAATACTCATCCTCAGCTGCACCCTGGTTTGCTTCGATAACAGCGTCTGCCATCTTAGAAACGATCAGTTTTACAGCTCTGATTGCATCATCATTACCTGGGATTACGTAATCCAGTTCTTCTGGATCACAGTTTGTATCACAGATACCGATCAGCGGAATTCCGAGTGTGTGTGCTTCCTGTACACAGATTCTTTCTTTCTTAGGATCTACGATGAAGATAGCGTCTGGCAGTTTCTTCATATCTTTGATTCCGCCAAGGTTCTTCTCAAGCTTTGTCCACTCTTTTTTGATTTCGATAACTTCTTTCTTCGGAAGTACTTCGAATGTTCCATCTTCTGCCATTCTCTCGATGTCTTTCAGACGTTTGATACGGCTCTGGATTGTCTTGAAGTTTGTAAGCATTCCTCCAAGCCATCTCTCGTTTACATAATACATTCCGCAACGCTCAGCCTCAGCTTTGATTGCATCCTGTGCCTGTTTCTTTGTTCCTACGAAAAGAACTGTACCGCCTTCTGCAGCGATGTCAGAAACAGCCTTATATGCATCGTCAACCATTCCTACAGATTTCTGCAGGTCGATGATGTAGATACCATTTCTCTCTGTGTAGATGTATGGAGCCATCTTAGGGTTCCATCTTCTTGTCTGATGTCCAAAATGAACACCTGCTTCCAATAACTGCTTCATTGAAATAACGCTCATGTTATTCTCCTCCATTTGGTTTTTTTCTTCCGTATGTTTTACTCTCCTTCGCAACCGGACGAAACTCCTGTCTCGACTTAGGCACCTTGGAAGGAATCCACATACGTGTTTTTTAGCAACGTTCGTAGTATAGCATAAAACAAGGGACGTTGCAAGAACTTTTTCCCACAACGCCCCCATTTTTCAACATTTTTTGTTATTGTTCGTACTATGTGCGACCAACAGCCATTTTTATCCTCCATCGCAACAAGATGTGAATTTCCTATTCCTATACCAGCTGAAACGCTTTCAGCACATACAGCCATCCTGTCAACGTGAATGCACTGAACAAAGTTGTCAACATCACTACACTTGATGATAAAACTCCTTCATGTCCCATATTCTTTGCCATAACAAAACTGCTTACTGTTGTTGCGGATCCAAGCATTACAAGGATTGCAATCAGTTCTTCCTGACGGAATCCCAGTTTCACAGCAATCGGAAGAAAAATTGCCACAAATACGATCAACTTCATAATTGTTGCTGTCACAGCCGGTTTGATCTTTCCAAGTGCTTTCCTAAAATCAAAGGTAGCTCCCATTGCCATCAGCCCCATTGGTGTGGACATTCCTCCAATACTTGTCACCGTTTTATTAAGAATTGCCGGCATTGGGATCTTGCAGGCTGACCAGATCAGACCAGCCACGATTCCAATGATGATTGGATTGGTTACGATTCCCTTTAACGTTTTCATCCATACAGCTTTATCAATTGCCTTTCGTTCCGGATGAAAAAAGGACAACACGATAACTGCCATTACATTATAAAGTGGTACACTTCCAATGATCATCAATGGTGCCATCCCTGCATTTCCATAAATATTCTGAATAAATGCAATTCCAAGAAGTGCTGCGCTGCTCCGGTAAGAAGCCTGTATAAATTCCCCCTGGATTGAATGGTCTTTCCAGATGCAAGATACCAGTGCAGCAATTGTAATACAGATAAATGTTACTACAAAGCAGAAAATCACAAATTTGATATTCCACACTTCTTTAAAATCAACCTTTGCCAGGTCACCAAACAACAATACCGGCAATGGAATCAGAAAGACAAATTTATTCATCTTTGCTGCAAACTCTTCATCCATCCAGCCAAGCTTTCTGAACAGCATTCCAAGTACCATCATCAAAAAGATCGGTACGGTTGCATTCAGACTAAAAACTAAATTTTCCATTCTTCTCACCAGTCTCCTACTCTGTACGAAGCGCTGTCACAGGATCACTCTTTGCTGCTTTCTTTGATGGGATCAGTCCCCCAAGTAATGTAAGGACAACACTTAATAAAATCAGTATGATTGCCGGAACAATCGGCAGAACTGCATTTACCTTCGCATTATCTGCCACACTGTGAATAATCGCATTTCCCGGAATCAGAAGTAATAAAGTCAGTCCGATTCCGATCAGTCCTGCACAAAGTCCGATAATAAATGTCTCTGCATTAAATACCTGTGATACATTTCGCTTTGACGCACCGATTGCTCTCAATATTCCAATTTCCTTCTTCCGCTCAAGCACACTGATGTAGGTAATAACACCAATCATGATAGATGATACCACAAGAGAAATCGCTACAAATGCAATCAGCACATAACTGATCGTATCTACGATTGTTGTGACAGATGACATTAAAGTTCCAACTACATCGGTATAAGTAATGACCTGCTCATCCTTCCCTTCTGCCTCCATCCTGCTATTATAATCGTCCAGAATCTTTACTACTTGTTCCTTTCCTTCAAAATCCTTTGGATAAATGTTAATAGCAGACGGGACTGCAAAATCTACATATCCCAGTTTCTGCAGATTACTATCATAAGAAGCCAAGCCTTTCCCACTCATCGACATCATAAGCTCTACCAGATCATCTTCCGTCATATTCATCTGAAATGCGTCTGCAAATGCTGTTGGATCAATCTGCATTGCATTTCCGAGGCTGTTCTGAAGCTGCGTTCCTACGTTGGTCATCATCTGTTTCATTGCAGATTCAAGCCCTGTTGTCATCTGACCGATAATCTGTGTCATTGCAGTGGACACCTGTGTCTCAAGTGTCTGACCAATCGTATTTCCCATAGTCCCCATTGCCTGATTCATATAATTTCCGATGATTTTTGACACCTGGCTTTCCAGCTGATCCATATCAATCATTGCTGACAGACCTTCCTGAAACTGCTTCTTTCCATCATCTGTTTGCAGATAAGCCATGAAATGTTCTCCCATCTTAGACGGATCTGGAAGACTATTCTCAGAAGCATATGCCAAATAGCCTTTCACAAGATCATCTGATAGTTTCTCAAGCTGTTCCGGTGTTATCTCAATCTTCGGATCTTCTGGCATAACTTCTGACATCCAATCTAAAATTATTTTCTTCGCTTCATCCGTCTGAAGATATTCCATCAAATATTCATCAAATTGATCCGGATCTGTATATCCTTTTTCCGTAATATACTGTTCGTATCCGGCCATAATATTTTTGATCAATTCCTGTATTTTCTCGGTTGTAATCGTCACAGTTCCGCTTGATTTCATGATATCTTTTATATTGTCAGAAATAATCTTTTTTGCTGCATCTGTCTTAAGAAATGCTGTAAAATCCTCTCCAAGACCTGAATAATCTGCCTCTGGATGTGTCTTTGCATACTCCTGATATCCCGTCAGCAGTCCACAAGCCATCTGTTTCATACCATCCGGTGATACCTTCAGATCCAGATTCGAAACGATCTCTCCCTGATTCATCTGCGGCATTCCGGAAAGATCTAAGTTCAGAGAATCTGGATTCACAAGTCCCGACAGATCCAGCGTATTACTTCCTGTCTGAAATGCTTTTGACAAATTCATAGACTCACTGAGATTTAACGAATTCCCAAAATCCAAAGAATTTCCTAAATTGTTCATCGCACTTGCGTCAAATCCAAATGCTTTCTGCAATGCTGCTTCATCAACCGTAAATAAAGAATCCATGGAGAATCCATTTTCACTATCTTTCTCTCCGAATTTTTTATTTGTAAATACGTTAACATCCGGATTTGCCAGCTGCTGTTTCACAATCTCACTTTTTGCTGCCTGTTCTGCCACATGTTTCGTCAATGATGTCGGATATGCAATTCCCGGACTCAGAGAGGAGGCTTTCGCATCTTCAGCTGGTTTCACAATACCAACCACGGTAAGATCTTCCCCATTCGCTACAAGTGATTTCATATAATCTTCATTATCCGTCTTATCTTTCCAGACCTGATACTGACTGTCATACTCATAATAATCAGAACTGTTCACAAGCTTGAACTTTGTTCCGATAATATCATCATAAGAATAAGTTCCCAGATCATCCGGTGTAGTAACATTTTCCTCTTTCATAAAGGACTGGATCATCTCATCAAGCTCCAACGGATCACGAAGTCCCAATGTATAAAGCATAAAATCACTCATTCCGCCATTCGAAGTCAGAACCACAACACATTCATTATATTTTTCTGGCCAATGACCCTTTTCCACTTCATACTGATTTTCATAGAGTTTACTGCTCTCCGGCATCTCATAAAAAACATCTGTACTCATCATAGATGACATCATACTGTTCGTACTTATAGAAGAACCCAATCCCATAGCTGAAAAGGATTGATCTGGATTCACCTGACGGATACTGTCTTTATTTTCTTTATAAATCTGCGGAGAAATGCTGTACTTATATTCTATAGCATTCGTATATCGTTCCACTCCACTCTTGCCAGTATCAAGATACTTCTTCAAAGCACCAAGGTCATTTGAATCCATTGTAGAAAACATATTCGTCACCATCTGAATTACTTTAACCTGATCCTTTGACTTTTTCTTTGTATCTGACTTCTCTTTGTCTGTTTTTTTATCGTCCGCAGAAGCACTGTCCATCCCAACCATCATGGATGTCAGATCAAAGCCTGTACTTTGTATCTGCAACGGATATTCTGAAAGCGTCTCTTCCTCTACGTTCTGAATATATTGATTCACACCTGTAGATAGAGACAGAATTAATGCAATTCCGATAATTCCGATTGAGCCTGCAAATGAAGTCAGAAGCGTTCGTGCCTTCTTTGTCTTCAGATTGTTAAAGCTCAAAGCTAATGCTGTCAGAAATGACATCGAGGATTTTCCCATATTCCTGTGTTCTGCCACTCCCATCGTCGTTTCATCTACTTCAAACGGATCTGTATCTGAACGGATCACACCATCTTTTAATGTAACGATTCTTGTCGCATACTGCTCTGCAAGCTCCGGATTATGTGTAACCATAACAACCAGACGGTCTTTCGCTACTTCCTGAAGAAGATCCATGACCTGCACACTTGTATCACTGTCCAGTGCACCTGTCGGTTCATCTGCAAGCAGGATATCCGGATCATTCACTAATGCCCGGGCAATCGCAACACGCTGCATCTGTCCCCCGGACATCTGACTTGGTCGCTTGTGAAGCTGCGCACCCAGACCAACCTTTTCAAGCGCTTCTGTCGCACGTTTCCTTCTCTCAGACTTGCCAATCCCCGAAATCGTAAGTGCCAGTTCAACATTTGCCAGAACAGTCTGATGCGGAATCAGATTATAACTCTGGAAAACAAATCCAATCGTGTGATTACGATAAGAATCCCAGTCTCTGTCCTTATATTTCTTCGTTGATATTCCATTAATAATCAGATCTCCGCTGTCATACCGATCCAAACCACCAATGATATTCAGAAGCGTTGTCTTTCCCGAACCGCTCGGTCCCAAAATAGCAACAAATTCGTTATCTCTGAGATTCAGACTGACATCATCCAATGCTTTCTGTATCAGATTACCTGTTCGATATTCCTTGCAAATATGTTGTATCTGAAGCATGCTTTCTCTCCTTTTCCAATCACTATTCAGCCATTATTTTACTATTCTACACCCTGCTTGGATGAATTGTCATTCACTTTATAAGGATTTTTCTTGATTTCTATACATTTTTCCATAATGTGGTTAGATAGTATGTAATACACGAAAGCATTGAAGGAATTTATCGTGAAAACATATAAAAAACCTGTTGTTTTCGTTGATACAGGCCTTGCTGAAGGAGTATGCGCCGCAAGTGGTGAAACTATAAAAACTGCCAGCAGATAAATTTCTACTGGCAGAAAAAATTTATATTTTTTCAATTGTCTTCTTAACATAATCCTTTAATTGCTTCTATTGTTCGGGTATATTCTCGTTCTACTTCTTCAAACATCTCTGTAGTGTTTTCTTTGATTTCTTTGTCTCGAAGCTCTTCTGTTAATGCTGAGCTGACCTCGAATAACTTTGTAAATCCAAGATTCATGCACACGCCTTTCAATGTATGTGCACTTCGGAATGCGAGTTCTGCATCCTGCTTTTCAAGTCCTTCTTTTAATCCCTGGAAACTTGTATCATCCAAAAACTTCAATACAAATTTACGGACCAGTGTTTCACTTCCAAGTCTTCTCATCACATCATCATAGTCACTATCCATTGCTTCATAGCATTCTTCTAAATTCATTTTTGTTTACTCCTTAATTTTCTTTTATTTCAATAGTCCCATTAATTCTTCAAAACAGACACCATCCGTCAACGGAATTTCCATTTCAATTGACTTTTGTATGCACTTCTTTATAAATGCGGATGCCTTTCGGACAGATTTTGTAAATTCCACTCCATTAACTGCATCTGCTGCAATGATTGCAGAGAAAATATCTCCCGTACCACATCTGGAATGTCCTACTTTATGTGTACGGATCATCTCGCATCCTTTGCCTTTTTCATAGCACAGGTTGGATACATACGTTTTCTGTGGAATTCCTGTAATCACAACTTTTTCTGGTCCGGTCTGCACAATCTGTTCTGCCATCTTTGCCAGCTCTCTCGTTGTCCAACGTTCCTTATACGGTGTTCCTGTCAGGATACATGCCTCTGTCACATTTGGAACAACTACATCCGCATAGCGGACTAATTGAATCATCTGTCTGCACATTTCTTCCGTATAAGTCGAATATGCCTCCCCATTGTCCCCCATCACCGGATCGATCACAGCCACTGTATTCTCGTCTCTAAAATACCGGATAAACTCACTGACAATCCGAATCTGTTCTGCTGATCCCAAAAAGCCAGTACAAATTCCTTCGAACTTCAGATCCAGTTTCTTCCATTGTTCAATATATGCTTCCATATTTGATGTATAATCTGTAAAATAATAATCTTCATATGCGGTATGATTTGAAAAAATCGAGGTAGGCACTGCACAACACTGCACTTTCAGCATTGAAATAATCGGCATCTGTACCGCAATTGAGCATCTGCCAAAGCCTGTAAAGTCATTGATCAGCGCAATTTTTTTCTGTTGATTATGATTCTGCATCATTCTATTCCCTCGTTTCTTCTATATAAATAGACATACTAATTTAATTTAATTACAATATGTCATAGATGTCAATATTTCTTTTTACTGTTCTCTTTCACCTTCTGTGTAACTGCCTTTTCTACTATAATAATTTCTTATTAAATAATATCTGATTTGTTTATGATAGCCCAAAAACATTCTGTTTTTTTTACTTTTCACCCAACGTATTCCACAATCACTCTCTTTATTTTTCCGTTTTTTTATACAAAAAACACAATTTTCCACATTTTTCCTTCTTCAATGATTTTTCACACCTCTCTTCCCACGTTTTCAGCCCGCTTGACAGTTTCCCCTAAAAAGTGTACGGTTACGTTGTAAATTCTAAGAAAATTCTATGAGGTGAAAAAATGCAGGAATTAAAACCAATCAAAGAAGGTAAAGTTCGTGAAATTTATGATAATGGAGACAGCTTAATCATGGTTGCTACAGACCGCATCAGCTGCTTTGACGTAATTCTCAACAATGAAGTTACAAAGAAAGGAACTGTCCTGACTCAGATGTCCAAATTCTGGTTTGATCTGACAGAAGACATTCTTCCTAACCACATGCTCTCTGTTGATGTGAAAGATATGCCAGAGTTCTTCCAGCAGGAAAAATATGATGGAAAATCTATGATGTGTAAGAAACTTGAAATGCTTCCGATCGAGTGTATCGTTCGTGGTTATATCACTGGAAGTGGCTGGGAAAGCTATAAAGAAAACGGAACTGTTTGTGGAATCTCACTTCCGGAAGGATTAAAGGAATCTGACAAACTTCCTGAACCAATCTATACACCTTCCACAAAGGCTGAAATCGGAGATCACGATGAGAACATTTCATTCGAGCAGAGCGTTGATCACCTTGAAAAATATTATCCTGGAAGAGGACGTGAACTCGCTGAGAAACTTCGCGACAACACAATTGCTCTCTATAAGAAATGTGCCGAATACGCTCTGAGCAAAGGTATCATTATTGCAGATACAAAATTTGAGTTCGGACTTGATGAAAATGGAAATATGGTAATTGGAGATGAGATGCTCACTCCTGATAGTTCCCGTTTCTGGCCTGCTGATGGTTATGAAGCCGGACATGGACAGCCATCTTTTGACAAACAGTTTGCCCGTGACTGGCTGAAAGCAAATCCAGACAACGACTGGACACTTCCACAGGAAATTGTAGATAAGACGATTGAGAAATACCTTCAGGCATATAAGATGCTGACAGGAAAAGATCTGGATAAATAAGATTTCATAAACAAACAGGGACGAAATGAACCGCTTAACAAGCTTTTCATTTCGTCCTTTTTTTACTACATTTCTGTAAAAAGAAAACGAGGATCAACTCCTCGCTTTCTCTCTGGTTTTTAGTTTGTTGTTTTCACCTTGCCTGTGTGATCTTTTGTGATTGCTTTAATTGCAAGCAGAACTCCAATCTGAAGAGCAATTCCGATCACGAGACAGATGACTGCATTCTGCAAGATACCTGCGATCACATATGTAATACAGGAAACTGCTGCTACAGTCATTGCATATGGAAGCTGCGTGGATACATGATTTACATGATTACACTGCGCTCCTGCGGATGCCATGATTGTTGTATCTGAAATAGGTGAACAATGATCTCCGCAAACTGCTCCGGCCATACAAGCTGAGATTGAGATGATCATCATTGTCTCGTTCGTACCCTGGAATACTGCAACTACGATTGGAATCAGAATTCCGAATGTTCCCCAGGAAGTACCTGTTGCAAATGCAAGGAAACATCCTACAAGGAAGATGATTGCTGGGAGAAGGTTCATCAATCCGCCTGCTGCTGAATTCATTACAGAAGCTACGAACGGAGCTGCTCCGAGACTGTCTGTCATTGCTTTCAGAGTCCATGCGAATGTGAGAATCAGGATAGCCGGAACCATTGCCTTAAATCCTTCCGGAATGCAAGCCATAGAATCCGAAAAACGAAGAACTTTTCTTACTGCATAAAAAACAATTGTGATCACCATTGCAAAGAAACTTCCAAGCATCAGTCCAACCGATGCATCACTTCCGGAGAAAGCCTCTACAAAGCCTGTTCCTGAGAAGAACCCACCAGAATAAATCATACCAATGACACAGCATACAATAAGTGACAGAATCGGGAATACAAGATCGATTACTTTTCCTTTATTGTAAATCGCATTTTCGGATGTATTTTCAAATGGTCTGTCTCCTGTTGTAAAAAGATCCCCTTCAATCGCATTTTTCTCATGCGCCTTCATCGGACCATAATCCTCTTTTGCAAGAACCAGTGTTACCATCATTATAACTGTAAGAATTGCATAATAGTTATATGGGATTGCACGAATAAAAATTGAAAATCCATCCTCCCCTTTAACAAATCCTGTTACTGCTGCTGCCCAGGAAGAAATTGGTGCAATAATGCAGATTGGCGCTGCTGTAGCATCGATCAGATATGCGAGTTTCGCACGGGATACATTGTGGCTGTCTGTTACCGGACGCATAACGCTCCCAACTGTAAGGCAGTTAAAATAATCATCAATAAAAATCAGCACTCCAAGTGCGATTGTTGCAAGCTGTGCACCCGCTCTTGTCTTGATATGCTCTTTCGCCCAGCGTCCGAATGCTGCAGAACCACCGGCTTTATTCATCATACATACCATAACACCAAGAATTACCAGAAATACCAGAATACCCATATTGTAAGAATCTGTAAGTACTCCCACTACTCCATCCTGAAATACATGTAAAATTGTAGCTTCCGGTTTAAATCCTGACCAAAATGCACCTCCGATCAAAATTCCAACGAATAAGGAGCTGTAAACTTCCTTTGTAATAAGTGCCAGTACGATTGCAACGACCGGCGGCACCAGAGACCAGATTGTTGCATAGAGCTGAGGTACATACTCGGCAGATGTATCTGCGGCAAATACTGTTGTTGAACTACAGCACAGAATGAGCAGAGACATCAGAAACACATACCCCATTTTTCTTTTGTTTCTCATTTCCTTTTTTCCTTTCCTGTAAACTTATGTTTGTTAAGTTTGTGTGTAAGCATAGTGGGTTTTGCCTGGGATTCTCTAAACGCAAAAAATGCCATAGGCACTCTCTGCTGGTGAGTCACCCATGGCATAATAATTCTAGCGTCATCGATAGCTCTCCACACCTGTGACAGTCCGGCGTATCTTCTACATCCGGCCCAGGAATCATATCTGGGAATATCATTCCTTCGGCGGCTTCTCCTTTCTCTCACTGACAGTCTTCCCAAGACTCTCGTCAGCGGGTACTCATATCACCGCGCCTCTATCAAACGTTACTATATTATCACATTCTATTTAAAAAAGCCAGACTTATTTTATAATAGTTTTCATTTTTATATTTCTACATTTTTATTAAACTCCTATTAAATAAAGTAATAGCTGTCAATACTCTCATATCAACAGCTATCACTTTCGTTTCCTACACTATAAAATTAGTTTGTTCGAAATCCGCTCAGTACATGATATATTCCCGTCTTTGAAGGCATCCCTGCAAATCCTTCCTGATTTTCCAACAATAACATCGTTCCGTCTGTTGAAATATAAATACGATAATCTTCTGACCAGTTAACAGGATTTTCTCCCTCATAATACCATTCACCACCTGTCCGCGTACTTTGTATAGACAAATAAGGATGTCCATCCTGCTGCGTACATGACCAGGTTCCTTCATAAATTTCATAAATGATATCACTATAGTCTTCTATTCCGTATTCTTTCTCACTCCAGGAAATACGTGCATATCCGTTGTCTAATAATTCTACAAAATAATCTCCAAATATATCACTATTATACTCATCTACTCCGAATTCCCAACAGCTGCCTATCAGATCTGCTTCCTGTATGTTCTCATGTACATCTCCATACCAATCTGTAAAACGACTTGCATCACATGCTTTATAGTCTGTAAAATCCTTTGCCTGCTCTACATTATTCTCCGTTGTTGGCAGCCAGACATGTCCATCTGTTCCCATCATCGGCACCCAGTCAGCCTGATATCCGGCTTCTGTTCCCATAGATACCATAGTTCCACCAATACCTTCGTTCTCCCCATTACACATTACCAGGAACGGTTCGCCTGTCTCAGACTGATATAAACTCTCCACAATCTCCGATATCCCTGTGTCATAATTCAATTCCATTCGACCTACACTAACCGGATCCTCGCCACTTCGAGGTACAATGCAGAAAAGCTCCGCCGGACCATGTCCACAGATTCGATCCGTACCGATTTCTTTAATAAATGTCATTTTACTTAACAGGTCAGGATACTTCTTTTCAATCCATTCCTGCACATGATCAACATAATCCGCCTCAACATATCCCAGGTATGCTACTGCAAATTGCTGTAATGTGCCATCCATACTCTTTCGTAGATTCGCAAGAGACTCCTCTGGACTGATAGGCTTATCTGTATCTGTTGTTTCAGGCTTTTTCCCCGAATCCGGTTTCTTTGTTTTCTTCTGTTTCTTTGATTCCGCATCCTCCTTTTCTTCTTTCGAATCACCCAGCCTTATCTGCCCTAATCCCGGTATGTCAATTTTTATCTGACAGCCCGTCAAGGTAAACATAAGCAGCAGACAAATCATTCCTGTTACAATTCGTCTAATTCTCTTTTTCATAGTTCTCATAAAAAGTTTCCTCCTATCCGTTCTAAACAATTATTGGAAACTCCTATTCCTTAACTTTATCTTACCATATCGTTATCATTAAAGATACTTAAAGTTATATATTTCCCATAAACAAAATAGCTGCTTCCCCTACTCAGAGAAACAGCTACTATAATCACTGAAAGATGATTCATCTAAAATCTGATTTTTTAGTTGTTAGAATAGAATGAACCCATATAACGGATATATTCATCATCTGTTTTATTTGCCTGCCAATTATGAACATTTGCTTTATTGTGCTCACCTGCAATAACAGAAAGAGATTTTCCAAGATTGTCAAATGCTTCCTCTACACAAGCTTCCGGTGTCATAGCTGTCTTCATAACAGCTTCTCCTGCTGGACCGCCTGGAAGATTGCTTAACAAACTTGGTGTAATTGTTGTTCCTAACGTAATAACCTCAACGTCTACATTTGTACTCTCACATTCTGCTGCCACAGCTTCTGTCAGTTTCTTAATGTAAGATTTTCCTGCACCATACTGTGCGTTATATGGTGAACTACTGATTGCTGTCAAAGAAGACACATTGATTACAGCTCCACGATCCTGCTTTGCAAAGATTCCCATGTAATGATAGAAACATTTCAAGAATGTCATAACATTAACATTGATCATCTGCTCATGCTTCTCCCATGGAGTATCCTGCAATTTTCCAAATGTATGGAAACATGCAACATAACTCATGAATCCCATATCAAGGTCTTTTGTTGCTTCAAAAATCTTGTCAGTACAGTCGGACTGTGCAAAATCTGCACGGATAACCATGTGATCCACACCATATGTTTCGCTGATACTCTTTCCAAGCTCCTGAAGTTTCTCTTCTCTTCTTCCTACCAGGACAACACTCATTCCCTCAGATGCGATTTTCTCTGCAAATGCTTTTCCAACGCCTTCTGTTGCTCCAAGGATGATACCCCACTCACCATACTTTTCTCTTAATGTCATTACTTTTTCCTCCTAGTTTACCGATTTAAAAACCGAAATATAATATAACACATATTGATAGAAATAACAATCAAAAACAGTATATTTTTCTATTATTCGTCATTATTACTAGAGAAAATGTCAGCCACCTCACTAATAATAATAAACGCTGCTGGATCAATGTCGTGAACAATATCTTTCATTCGAATCACCTGATATCTGTTCACCACAAAATACAACATTGCTTTATCGCGATTAGAGTATCCGCCTTTGGCGCTGACACGCGTAATACCGCTTCCAAATGTTTCTGTCAACACCTTGCATATCTCATGCGGCCACTCTGTCACAATAATTGCACACTTTGCTCTGTCGATACCTTCTACAATAAAGTCAACCGTCTTCAATGCTGCGGAATACGCAACGATCGAATACAATGGAAGCACCCAACTCTGAAGTACACATCCACAGATAATATATAAAATAATATTATATACCATAACAAATGTTCCTACTGTAACGCCTGCACGTTTTGCAAAAATAACCGCCATAACTTCGATACCATCCATCGCACCGCCATAGCGAATCGCAAGACCGCTTCCAATTCCGGAGATCACACCTCCAAACAGCGCACATAGCAGTAAATCTGTTCCTGCAAGCGGTGAAGCAATACTGACATCAATTGGAAAGATATCTGTGATCAGCCATGCAAACAAGGAGTAGATTCCGACCGTATAGATTGCATAGAAAGTAAAGAGTCCTCCCTGCTTCTTAAGTCCCACAAGGAACAATGGAATATTTAAAACCAACAAGAAGAACGACAATGATAAACACGAAGGGGTTATCTGTTCAAGTAACATCGATGTTCCTGAGATACCACTGTCATATAATTTGACCGGTGTCATAAAAAGTGTAATGCCAAAAGCGTTTATCATTCCGGCAACCGTAAGCATCAAAAGATTTACAATTCGAGGTTTCTGGGTCTGTCTCATTTTAAGCGCTCCTTTGTCAAAATAAATTTACCAATGTTGGTTGATTTTTAAATCATACCACAGAAGTAGTTATATTTCCACAGCCCTCGCACATTCATTAAGAGACATTTTTTAATGAATCGGTGCTTTTGTATATGATGACAGAGGCATTTTATTTATCTAATCTATGTATATTTTCCCCTTAATCAAAGATAATATTAAGGGAATTTTCTCTTAATGTATTGTTTTTCCCTTATTTCAAGTTATATTTTAAAGGAAAGAAAGTGAGGTAAGGGAATGAGAAATTTTAATTATTCTGAAATCAGAAATCAAAAATGGGATTCTGACATTCTCGGATTTATTGTTGCTATATATAAAGAAGCAGGAAAGCAACTCCCATGCACTCGACCTTGGCAAGCTGAAAATTTTAATGGCGCCACTGCTACTTCTTCGCATTCTCTTCCAGTTCCAGCATGTACTTATCAAAATCAGACATAAATAATCTGTCCTGAATAATACGATATTTTTCAAATTCGGTTTCAGCTTTTGCCTTGGCAATCTCAGCAGTAATTTTACCTGCATCCTGAAGGACCTCTCTGTCATCAGCCATCAGGAATAAATCCAGACGCTTTGCCCAGTCCTCCATTGTCATTGGAATGTGACGTTCCGCACGGTTCTCTGCCAAATCCAGATAAGCAGATACAATACGCTCCAGTGAACGCATTTCTTTCTCTGAAAGATAATTCTTCGCAACACTCACATCACTTTTTACGATCTTTCCTTCCGATGCTGCTGCCCAAGTGGTTAATCCCATATGAGGCTTATCTGCATCGGCTCGCTCATAAATCAACTCCGCTGCTGTATGTCCATGAACCGCATAATGCATCTTGTTTTGGACCTTTGCAAAGAACTGCTTTGTTGTTTTTGCTGTTCGATCATAATCGAGAGCTGTAGCATAGATATCTGTTATCTTCTGATAAAATCTACGCTCAGACAAACGAATCTCACGAATCTGCTCAAGCAAACGGTCGAAGTATTCTACTGTAAGCACAGATCCACCATTTTTCAGACGTTCATCATCCATAACCCAGCCTTTAATAGTGTAGTCCTTGACAATACCATTGGCCCACTTACGAAATTGTACAGCTCGCTCATTATTCACCTTGAATCCAACCGCAATAATCATTTGAAGATTATAATGCTTTGTATCACGAGTCACCTGACGGGAACCTTCGGTTTGAACTATTCGGAAATTCCGAATAGTTGCAGACTCTTCTAGTTCACTATCAGCATAAATCTTTTTAATATGTTCATTTATCGTTGGCAAACCAACACTATATAATGTTGCCATCATTTTCTGTGTCAGCCATATACTCTCATCCTCATAGCGCATCTCAATACTGTCCTGCTGTTCCCCCACAGAGGCAACATAGGTCAGGTATTCTGCAGCACTGGAACGGATGGTTACTTCGTCTTTTTTCTTTTTCAAATAAGATTCCCTCCTTATTCAAAATTCATTTAGCGTAAATATGGCACTATAACATCATAGAATTTCTTACTCCAATGAGCATGGAATTTTGCCATCTGAAGCCAGTCTGTTTCATTTTCAATGCTTACATTATTAATCTGATAAGAAATCTTCGACGATTTAATATCATCTCCTCGGTTCCAAATCAATTTCACTCCTAATGAATTTTCAATTGCATCCTTATGAAGAATTACAGCATCAAAAGCTTTCTTATTATCTTCTTTCTTTGCTTTGCCAAAATACAACTCAACTCTTGCAGAATCATAATTTGCCACGCAACACAAACTAAAACCACTGATTCCAAAGAACCCATTAATCCAGTTTTCTTTCGATGGATTAACATTGGAAAATGAACCACCTTCTCCGTGAGTCTTCTTTATATAATCTAGAGCATATGTCCAGTATTTTCTGCGAAGCTCATATCTTGTGCCGACTTCATCTTCAACGCCCTCATTTTCATCGCGAAGATAGAATACTAAATCGGTTGGGTCAGCGTCATACAACTTGAACACTCTACTCAATACAGATAATTTGCTTTGTGTACTTGTATTCGTCCACACATAAATACCATCGCCTATCTCGGCACTCTTAGTAAAATCAGTCTCGTTCATGCTGAAGTGTAATGCGATATTATCTTCTTTAGATGCTGCAAGTTTTGTAATAACATTTTTATCTTCAGCATATAGAATCTGCAGCACTTTCTGGAACATTTCTACCCAGCTTGTTGCTGGCTGTTCTGTATTCTTATAGCTAAAGCGTGCAATCAATCTTCCACTTAAATTAGCATCATCATCAAGCGTATATGAGTCAAGTTGTTTTTCCTCCGGTTTAAATTCAGTTGATGGAGTTAACCATATTTCAAGAGCACGTCCCATAAGGTATTGATTACGCTCTTCTAATTCTGTAAGCGTCCACTTTTCTTTCTTTGCAATATATGTATTCATGCGAATACCACTATCTTCGAAGCCATTTTTCATGATTTTCTTTTCTGCAAAACTACTATTGCTATATTTTGAGTTATAAGCAGTCAATGTAAGATTGGCAATTCTATGCAACCAAGTTTCATGAATCTGCTCGTAATCATCACCTAATGCCTTTACCCATGCTGGAGTTAAATGCTGTGGCATAATATGTTCAATAGAATATGTTCCATCATCACAATGACTATATACGTCTTTGTCTTCTGCAGTACCATAATTCTCTAAACGCTCTAAAATATAAATCTTGTTTTTGCTATTCATCTGATAAACTTGTCTTTCAGTAAATTGTGTAGCAAATTCATCATCATCCGGAAAACGAGCCTTTTCTTTTTTAGAAAGAAGTGCATACTTGAACTTTTCTACATAATTTGCATCAGTACCATCATATCTGATGATTTCTCGATGAAGCTTCAAAAATATTTTGTTCAAAGCATTGGTAGGGAGGTCACAAATAGTTCTTCTGAACAGATAGTTTTCTGTAATCAGAAATATATCTGTTACTTGAGAAATGTCCAATTTACCTTCATTATTTAAACGCAATACCTCAAGAAAGAACGGTCTGGTTACTGTTGTTTCCAATCGATTCAATCTATTAATACAAGAATCCAATGCCTTATTCTTTGTATTTCCATTTAATAAGATTTCATATCGTTTTGCATAAGCCAGCAAATCTTTAAGTAGTTCTTCTACTCCCAATAATGATAGCTCCACATACTCCTTAAAGCTGATATAAATCTTCTTCTGAGAAGGGATAACAAGCTGCTTAACACTAAGATAATCTCTTACAAATGAGCTTACATCGTATTTTGTACATTCCTCGATGCGATTCCAGTACTTTTCATAATACTCATCTTGCTCTTTTGCTGGAAGCCCCATCAAAATAAAGTTCCTGATTTTATCTCCTTCACTCAAGTCAAGCCCCGTAGAGTTAAGACTCTCAAAAATAAGCTGAGGATTATCCTCATTGTTCAAAGTAATATTGATTATTTCTAAGCTGCATATAGCATCAAAAAGCTGGTCAATTGTGATTTCCTGCTTCTGGATTCTGTCATAAAAATAATTATAATTCATAGTCAGATTTGATTCTCTGATATGCTCATCCTCACTATCAAAGAGCTTTCCAAATGCTTTCTGATCATTTTTAACAGGCTTCAATTTTATACGCGTATCCTGTGTTTGATATTTATCAACAAGAAAGTCTTCATAAATCTGCTTTCCAAGAGATGCATCTTCTGGTACAGTAATGCCATTAGATATTAAATTATACATCGCCAAAAATAGCAATGACACAGTTGTTAATCGTTGTTGTCCGTCAATTACAAGGAACTCAGTATTTCTTCCAGAAGGTTCGTAAACAGAGACAAGGCTCCCCAAAAAATGACTTCTTCTGTTATTTTTTATTACCTTTACAAGGTCATCGTAAAGCTGCTTACAGTTTTCTGTCTTCCAATCATAGTTGCGCTGATAGACAGGAATAATAAAGCGTTTCTTTGAGCCTTCCATATATTCTATTAATCTACATTCTGAACCTTTCATTAAGTGCCTCCTTAAACTCCTACTGCAATAAGTATTTCCTCAAAATGCCTACATCTTTCTTGATATCACGAGGCTTTATACTGGTAAGCACCTTATGCTCAACTTCAGGTGTCCAGTAAATTTTCAACTTATTCTGCGCCCTCGTTATTGCAGTGTAGAAAATGTTATGAGTTATCAGTTCATCTATTTCATCTGTTATTACAATCTTTACAGAACTATACTCCAATCCCTGAGCCTTATGTATTGAAACAGCATAAGCCACTTGAAACGGAACTACTGCTCTCGAATTCGAAGAATCATCTTCATCAACACTCTTCGTTTTATTTACAATAAATCTAATTATAGAATTGCCATTTTCCGAGTTCTCAAGAAGTTCAAAATCGCAGCCCATTGCATCGAGGCCGTTTATTATCTTGTTCAGCTCAATATCAAATTGAATATAACCACTTATATCATCTTCATCAAACACCTGAATTCCAACGACTTTCCCCTTCATATTATTGTAAATCACAGGTGAAAATCTATCAGAATCATTAAACAATATTGGATCACCAATCTTATATTGTTGAATTCCCCATGTTACTGATGGGTTAGGATTGCTTTCTTGTAAAAATCTATTTATGTTATTGATGCCATATAGCCCATCGTAGTTTAGACATAGAATAATTTCATCTTCTTCTGCTGGATTGAAAATAGAAGTATCTAAAGAAATCGAATATTCCTGTCTTGCTATAAGTTCCATTATGGTATCATCCATGTTGCGAACTCTTGACCATAACGTTAATAGCCCTTCATTGCTGCTCCTGTATGGACTATTCAATTCAAAAACAGCTGATTCAGGTATAAATTTTCTAACAACAGCGAACCAGTTACCAAAACGGATAGAATTAATCTGGTATGTATCACCAACCAACAATAATAATTGAAATGTTGCTTTTTCAAGGACTTTCTTCATATCACTATTGCTTACGGTACTGCACTCATCTATAACAAGCAAATCGTAATTTGTTCTAACATCCCGTTTAGTCAAAAACCTTTTTATTGTTGAGAAAGTGCAGCTTGCAGCGGTTACTCTTCGTTTTAGATTATCTACTGCAGGATTTGTCTGAGATAAAAACAACTTGTTTTTTTCCGAGAAAAAATGTGCAACATGGTTAATAAGCGTTGATTTTCCTACACCTGCAGAACCGTATACTATCGCCACTTGTGATTGAGAAAACATCTGTTTCAATGCTTCTCTTTTTTCTTCACTGTCAACTCCGGATCCAGCTCCATTAAGCCATGCTTCTACTGTGCCTGTATAATTTTGAATTCCATTGACAGATAACGACTTAAGTTTTCGTATAATATTGCATGTGTCTTGTTTATAGCCATTGATAAAAATCTGGCCATTCTCTATTACCAATTTACTATATTCTCTGTGACCAAACCACAATGCATCATTGTACTGTTCAGCTAGAGTAGGTATATCATCGAACCCAACAATATCTCTCACTGTTGTAAATAATTGTCCTTGAATCTCTGTATTATTACGAACCAACCGTGCTAATAGTTCGTGTTTTCTATCCTTAATTGGAATACAGTCGAACAGTGCTCCCATTCTGGGGTTGTGACCAATGGGCGAATTGATAAAAGGCATTGTATCAAATGGAATGCATCCATTCTGCAAATAAAGCTTTGAAAGGTTTTCATTCTTTGTCATCTGCTTTTGACATTTAATCACAACATTATTCATGCTATACAATAGATAACGAAGCACATTTTGCCCAGCACTTTTTGACTTTATTATTTTTCTGCATGATGCAAGAACATCAATAAACGATGTAGAGCGCAGTTCTTCTTTCCAGCTTCTAACCAATTTTCGATATTCATTATCCGGGAAATCCATCAAATCACATAATGAAAAGCCTGTGCATGACAAAAATCCACTTATCACCCTTTGCTCAAGATATGACGGTTTTGTTCTTGTACCGGTCACTACCGATATAAAATTCTGATATTCACAATCTCTTATAGCCACTTCCCATCCAACTATAATTATGATTGGCATTGTTTTACCAAGCATTTCTATACTGTCGTTTACGAGATGAAATTTTGCCGCATAGTTGTCTGTGACATTTATTCTCGTAAACGCAATCACTCTGTTGGATTTACTGGAATAATCATTCGCAGGCGTAAATGTCACTTCATAGTAAATTTTCCCACCGACAAAAAATGGCTTGATTTTTTGAATATAATACTTCTCACCACTGCCAGCCAATCGCGTATCATACCTATCAACTTTATTTGAAATTCTTTCGTAATACTCCTGAAGATTTTTGTCTACATTTAAAGGAAACTTTTCAAGATTACTTAGTACCTCTAGTCCGCATTTTTCTCTTAAAAGTATTCTTGTTCCAAGAAGATACTTATAGTATTTCAACATAAGACGCTCAGAATTCTCTTCGTCCAAAGTATAATGAGATGCTACAATCTGAAGGTAATCATGGAATTTATATAACAGCTTCAAGTCTCCGCGCGTTTGTACAAACTCTATCGCTTTACATATATTTTCATACGTATTATCAATGTCTCCTCCGTTAGCATAAAATTTCAGCATTATATGTTCAAGGAAATTTCTCAACTGTGCCAATACGTCTTGCGAAACCGCACCACGAGGTGAAAAATCCGCGCTTCCAATATGTCGACATATCACTCGGTCAATATTAAGAATTCTATCATCTATCGTTGACATCGTTTTCTCTCCTTTATCACTCTTATTCAAGATTCGAACTACCGAAAGGTATATAACCGCAAGCTTCCAACATCTCATTTATTTCGTATATACTATTTTCAGCACATGCGCTCAAAGCACATCTATAAGCATAGTTTTGCGGATTGGTAGGTTTAATATTAAAATCTGTCTTTCCAACCAACATTTCTGCTTCTGGTACTGAGAGTTTTAACCCATAGCATAGTCCTAAAACTGTTTGAACGGTAGTCGGATACTCTTCATCATTTCTTAATCTCTGTATTGTACGTTCTCCAACTAATGATGCATCAGCCAATTTCTTATTTGAAAGCTTTCGCTCTTTCATAAGCTGTACCAATGTTTCAGAGAATGCACCTGGATATAACCTCATAGCATTAGCACTCTTACTTGCTCCTTGAATCTGAGAAAGCAGTATTTTATTATGCGCATTCAGCTCAAACGAATATTCCTGAGCATTAGGCTGCTCCGGAGTTTTATACATCATTTGAGTGTAATATTTCTGTCCTTGATACTTAGATTCGTAGCTATATCCTTTATCAAACACAAAACAGCATTCATCTATGTGGGATAGAGCATACTGCGTAAGTTTGATTTGCTCGTCAGAACGTACGATATATTTCTCATTATCAAGGCAAACATGACCTTCGATATAAACAAACCTTCCGGTATCAATGGCTTTTCTAAAGTCTTTATTTAAACAATACGCCTTAAACAAATCAGCTGATGATATCGTAAATGATTGATTATCCGATAAAGCTGAAGCATCAAATGAAAATGGCGTAACATACTGTCCATTAACATATGTAAATGCACCATCAATCTTTGCATAACCCATTTCTCTTATGCGCATCTTAACTGCCTGTTTTGATAATCCATAGAAATCAGCTAATTCTGAAATCATTTCCTCGATTAGATAACCATCCGTACCATCAAAATGAATATGGTATTTTTCTACGAGTTCTGAAATTTTTATTTTTGCTGTATTTGTTGGCATCAAGATA
>JABLTP010038333.1_pt1 | contig 22724 bp, 20 predicted proteins | sample 7160111 | NCBI WGS metagenome assembly JABLTP01 (sample SAMN14651227, study PRJNA627086) | human gut metagenome | isolation source: feces | host: Homo sapiens
AAAGATTATCGAATAAAGTAAATAGAAAAAAGCTAAAAAAAGAGGCTGATGAACCTAATCCAAAAGGTTAGGTTTCTTTACAGCCCCTTTTTCATTACCATAAATCATCGGTACAACACGATTATTACCTAAAAAAACAGAAAGTACATCTTCTTTCATATCCAATCCACTATAAATAAAATCCACAAGTTTCTCAATATCTACTTGTAAAACAGCAATCTTTTGATTTTGATGATAATCAAATTCTATAACCGCACATTGTCTTATAATTCCCCATTTTGTATCCTTTGTATCTCCTAGATAATCAGGTAACACAAGAAAATTATAAACACCTACATTCGTCTCATTTTCCTTTTCATAAATACGCTGAAATTGTTCCTGATAGAAAAATTGTTTATAAATGTCTAGGTTTCTTGGTAAATAGTAAGCTTCTTTTTCATAATCCCATCCATAATATTTAGCATCAAGTATACAACAACTTTTTTGTGGTCTTTCATATTTAGGATTTTCTAGGATTCTTTCACAAACGATATCTGGGATATTCTTTTTATTTTGATTGATAAAAACACTTTCTCTTTCTTTGACAATTTGTTTTTGTTTATGATCTCTTTTTTGTTTGCCTATCGCATTCCAATGATAAGTATTATATTTTGTATCATTAATATTTATTTCTTTATCTAATAATTGACTATTAAAAAGAACATCGCCTTTTTGAATACTTATTTGATTATGAAAGAATTCTCCTATCATCCATTCAAAAACCATTTCAAATTTAAAAGTGATGATTTCTTGAGTCATTGTTGTTGTTTTATTTTCTTTTATTGCTTGATTACACCAATTTTCAATAGACTCATACTTATTTATCAAATCACACTTTTTTTCATTAACCATAAAATATAAATCAAATAATCTTGCATATTTATAAAGTAACGTTTCTTTATCAACATCCTCTTTAATAATAACTGATTTTGGTAAAGATAAAATCAAACGATTTTTATCAAAAAGAATACCTACAAAATTACTTATATATATCCATTCCTTTGTTTCTTTACCCATATTTCTTCTAAAAAGAGATTCTTTCACATTCTCTATTACATCTCGATACTTATTATAATCAACGCCTTTACCATCTTGTATTAATTCTATTTCCATTTTTTTACCCTCTACTTAACATAAGCATATCTCTATTAAAGAAAAGATGTCAAACAAAAAAGCTTTTGCTTGCGCAAAAACTTTTAACAAAGATTTAATACATCATCAATGGCATGCGCTTTATCAATGCCTTTAACACCTAAATCACCAAATAAAGCAATTTCTCCAGCGCCACCCCAAGTACCAGGTTTTAAATCAGGAAATTCTTTAATTGAATCTAAATGATCTTGATAACTATTTAAAATAAAGCTCACTTTATTACAATCATCTCGGTATAGTTCACCGCCATAAATCATTTCAAGGAAAACTGTGCGTACAGTTTGTTCACTGGCATTTTCTTTTCCTTTTCTTTGATAATATACTTTAATCACTGGATTTCCTTTTTCTTCAAAGTTTTTTGAAGCACATAAACCATTATTACTTTCTAGATAAAATTCTAAATTTCTAGAATGACACCAATCTACAATATGTTTACATTGTTCAAGGGTAATCAATTGATGCATGACAACAGTATCTTCATCTTTAACATAAGAATCATTTCCACCAATCATCTCATCTAGATCAATATCCCAAATATAATCATAAACTTCGACTTCACTACGTCCTGTACAAATATAAACACGATGTCCATTTTTTCTTGCTTCTTTGATAGCTCTATCGGCTGAAGCAGGTAATTTGTTTTCATAATCTAATAATGTTCCATCAACATCAATAAAAATAACTTTACCCATTTTTGTTCTCCTAAAATAAATTTTTCAATACCATCATGATCATTATCATCAGTAATATAATCAGCCACACTTTTTGTCTTATCACTCCCATTAGCCATAACGACACCAACACCGGCATGTAAAGTCATATCGTAGACATTATCAGCATCTCCAAAAGTCACAATTTCTTTTAGATCTATATGATGGAGTTTTAAGATTTCAATAAGTCCTGCTGTTTTAGAGACTCTTGGATCCATATATTCATAAAGTACACTTGCTGTTTTATGAGATGATGATTTAAATTCATCACTATGGAATGTTTTTGATCTTTCAATGATTTTATCCATATCCTCTGGTTTACAATTAATAATTAGTTTAGGTTTTGGATTTTGTAAGAATTCATCATAATTAACCACTTGATAAGGAATTTTAACAGCCTTTGATAACATTTGAATATGTTTATCATCTTTAGGCACAAATAAAATCCCATCTTCAGGAATTGCAAAGTTACAATCCATATCTTCATAATGTTTAATAATACTTTTAATTAATCTTCCATCTAATGGATATTGTGCTTTTTCAAGATCTAAAGTATAGTCGTAGATTTCTGCACCACCAGTACCTACAATCATATCGACTAAACCATCAATTCCCCATGATTTTAATAAAGTTTGAATACTATTAACATCTCTTCCTGTTGATAAACCAAATAATATTCTTTGTTCTCTTGCTTTTTTAATCATTTCTACTGTTTTAGGTGTAACCACTCCATCACTTGAAAGAAGTGTTCCATCTATATCACACATAATTGCTTTTACGTTCATAAAAATACCTCCTAGAAATATCATAGAAAATCTTTCTATTTGAAAGAATTCAGAGATAAAAAAAAGAATTTTTTTCTCAAAAATTCTCTTTTTACATTTATTATTTAGAATTCTTTTCTCATTTAATACTTCCTTCAACAATATTATGATAATACATAAGTTTCTTATCTATATTTTCTTGATAATCTAATTCAAAATAACATGTATATAAAACATCTAAAATATAAAGAAGTGATAATCTTGTTGAAAATGAAGAGATCTTTTTATAGTGATTTTCATAAGGTGAAATATATAATTGATAATCTGCCTCTACTTCTTTAAAGGTATAATCATAAGAAGATATTAAAACGATAGGGATTTTTGTTTTAGTTAAAATACGAGGTAGTATATCTGATAAAATACCTCTTCCTCCAAAAGTAATCACGATTGCTAGATGATTTTCATCACTGCTGGCAGCACTGAGTCTTTGTTGGTAATCTTCAATAGGAACATTGACATTTACGCCTATTTCTTTCATTTGAAATTGAAAATTTAAAGCAAAATTAATATTTCCTGCCGACGTATAAATATCAATAACTTTTGCCTTTTTCATTGCAGAAGCAATGAGTCTTAGTTGATCTAAACTAAAAAGATTAGCTGTAAGATTAAGGGTTTGTTCATAATCTTCTTTGATTTTATGAACAATTTCATAATGCGTTTGATAAGGATTAACAGGAAAATCAAAATTAAAGTCTCCATTACTTTTTAGATAATCATTTAAAGAGCTAGTAATCTTTATTTTTAAGTCAGAAAATCCCGCAAGATTCAATTTATCACATAAACGATAAACCGTTGCTGTAGAAACAAAACAAGCTTTTCCAAGATCTTTAGATGACATTTTTAAAATATCTTCTGGATGTTTTAAAATATAATCCGCTAATATTCTTTCATTTTTAGATGAGAAAAATATCTCATTAATAAAGTATCTATTAATTATTTTTCACTGTTTTTTTTTAATTTAGTGATTTTCTATACATACAACTCACTGTTTTTTCAAAAAATAGTGAGTCTTTTACAAAATACACTCATAAATTATCATTTTTTATAAAATAAATTGTGTTAAATAAATTGGTAAACATAGTATATCTTGATCTTTAGATACATCTTTTGTATGAATGATATATCTTTCTAAAATTCTTGATGAGTATTTTTTATAAAATTCATCAATTGATGTATGTTTTTTATAATTTGAAGATTTAACCTCTATTGGACATATTTTATTCTTTTTAGGGATGATAAAATCAATTTCATAATTACGTTTTTGTTCAAGATTTTTAAAAGTATAATAAAATAAATCATGTCCATTAGCTATTAGAATTTGAGCAACAGCATTTTCATAAAGATATCCTAAATTTGTAGATAACTTATCATTAAGTAATTTTTCATAAATTGTATTTTCTGTAAAATCTCTATCTTTAAATTGTAAGGTTACAAACAAGCCTGTATCTGCCATATAAAGTTTAAATAGATTTAAATCTTTATATGCAGAAAGACCTATTTCAGGATTATTAGCATGATAAGCAACTGATATTGTTTTGGAATCTTTTAATTTTGATATTAAACTTAGAATTGTTGTATCTTCTGTTTTATAAGAATTTAATATTTTCTTTGTCTGAAAACCTTTCGTATTTTTGTTTAATTGGGAAGGAATCGCTTCAAACAAAAGTGCAAGTCTTCCAGTAGAATCAATTTTTCTAAAATCATCTTCATAAAGATTAATAATATCTCTTTTAATATCATCTACCTTTTTAAAATTATTTGTTTGTATATATTCATTAACAGCTTGTGGCATACCACCAACAAGCATATAAAGTCTAAAACTTCTCATAAGTTTTCTATTTAATTGATCCCCTAATTTCTTTTTATTATCAAAAGCCATTTTTAACAAGCTCATTGTTGTTTTATCATCTAAAGCCCATAAAAATTCTTCATAATCCATTGGATGCATTTGAAGTTTTCTTTCCTCACTTGGAATTAAAATATCTTTTACATTTTTCTTTATAGAAATAAGAGAACCTGTTTCTATATAATCATAACGACCATCTTTAACTAAAAATTTAATAGCTTGTCTTGCTTTTGGACATAACTGAACTTCATCAAAAATAATAACTGAATTTCTATTTTCAAGTTCCACATGATAATGTAACTGTAATTGTAGAAAGAAATAGTTTAAATCTGACATATCCTCAAACATTTCTTTAACTTCATTTGAAGCAATAGAAAAATCAATAAGAATGTAACTCTTGTACTCATTTCTAGCAAATTCCTCAACAACTGTAGACTTTCCTATACGTCTGGCCCCTTCTATCAATAAAGCTGTTTTACCTTGTGAAGTATCTTTCCATTCTTTAATTTTATTATATATTTTTCTTTTGAACATGAATTTATACCTCCTATAAACATAGTATATCCAAAAATCGCATTTGTATCAATCATCAAACCTCCAATTTCCGCATTTGAAAAAGCGCTCAAACCTCCAATTTCCGCATTTGAAAAAGCGCTCAAACCTCCAATTTTCGCATTTGAAAAAGCGCTCAAACCTCCAATTTTCGCAAAAAAAACATTAAATATAAATTGATTTATATTTAATGTCCCGCGTATGTATTTATGGTAATACTTTTCTAGCCTTTTTAATATATCTTCCATGTTTTATTTAACTTCATTCTTATAGACAAAAATAAAAGTGCCTACACTTGGTAGACACCTTATTACTATTCAAATTCGTTTGTTCTAGCAACTTCTCTAATCCATGCAGCTGATTTCTTTTCTTTACGTTTATAACCATCATCTAAGCATACACGAATAAACCCATATCTATTTTTAAAAGCGTTACACCATGACCAGTTATCAATAACACCCCAATAATGATATCCTAAACAGTTAGCACCATCTTCAATAGCTTTAGCAATCCATTCTAAATGATCTCTAACAAATTCAATACGATAATCATCTTGAACTGTTCCATTTTCATCCATATATTTTTCTTCACCTTCAACACCCATTCCATTTTCAGAAATAAAGAAAGGTAAATCAGGACATTCCTTTTTAATTTTCATACCAAAGTCATAAATTCCCTTTGGATAAATTTCCCATCCACGATATACATTCATTTTTCTTTCAGGCCAAATATAAGGTTTAGAAATACATGGTAAACCATTTTCATCAAACTTACTATCGGGTGCTTGTACACGTGTTGGTTGATAATAGTTAAATCCTAACCAATCTACTTTACCTTGAGCTAAGATAGCTTCATCTCCAGGACGACGATTGATTTCTACTTTCCAATCGTTTTCTACAGTATCTAAAACATCTTGTGGTAAATGTCCATGAGCAACAACATCTAACCACCATCTGTTGTGTAATCCATCAGTCATACGTACGGCTTCTAAATCTTCAGGAGATGGATTTTCTTTTGTATAAGGTGGAGCAAAACAGTTGATCATACCAATTTTAGCACCTTCACAAAGTTTACCTTCTGCTTTTAATTTTCTAAAGTTTGCTACTGCAAGACAGTGAGCTAATGTAATATTATATTGTACGTTGATTGATTGTTTAAAATCTTTTTGATATGGATACCAAACACCATGTAAGAATTGTTGTTCTGGTTCTACAATAGGTTCATTGAAAGTAAACCAATATTTTACTTTATCTCCAAATTCTTCCATTGCAATCTTTACAAAGTTCGCATAAGCTTCAACAACTTCTCTATTTTGCCATCCACCACGTTTTGCTAAATATTCAGGCATATCGAAATGATACATGTTCATGAAAATATCAATTCCATTTTCATTTGCACAATCGATTAATTTATGATACCAAGCGGCACCTTCTGGATTTAATTTACCATCTTGATCTAATAAACGTGTCCATTGCATAGAAGTTCTAAATGATTTAAAGTTTAAACTTTTTAATAATTTAATATCTTCTTCATATTTATGGTACATATCATTTCCAACATATGATCCCACATTATTAAAGAAAGCATTAATTTCTTGATCAGAATACATATCCCAATAAGAACGTAATCTTCCACCTACATTCCAGGCACCTTCTGTTTGAGGCCCTGACATTGCTGCACCAAAAAAGAAATCTTTAGGTAATTTAATAGTCATCTTTTCTTCCTCCATTATTTTCATGATTATTATACTGTCATTATATCATGAAACTAGAGTTGTTAGAGGAAATGTATTTTATTTTCAAAGTATTATTATTTTATAAAATTTAGTGTAAATAAAATACAAAAAATGTCCTTATTTAGGACATTTGTTTAATTTGTTTCATCATTTTAGATAGATTAATCGGAACATGTTCCTCTTTTAATAAATTGTGTATTTTCTCAATAGAAATATGTTCACGTAAATGAATAATTTTTTCTATTATTTCTTTAGATAAAGGTTGATATTCAATTGTTTGATCAACCTTATCAAACAATTCATGCTTTAAATACTTAGTTTGTCTACTTTTTTTAAATCCCATACAACAACATGACGTACATGTTTGACTCATTATAAAAACAACATTTTCAAAACTAATCTTTCTTTTAGCTTGATCTTCATAATAACCATCATCTAAGATTTGTGAAAATAAATGAATAATTTCTTCACATGCTTGATCAATATGATCTAATAATAAAACAGTATGTGGATAACTTTGTAAAGTTGATAAAAGAAGACTTGGTTGTTCATGATATGTTTCTAGAAGTTTATAAAGGGAATGGCTTTCTTGATAATGATTCATATCTAATTTTAAATAATGATAATTTAGATATTTAGCTAAGGATTTAGCCGTTAATGTTTTACCACAACTTGTTGGTCCATAAATAAAAAAGGAGATAGGTAATTGTTTATGTTGAAATGTTTCAATCATCTGATGAATTCCTTTTTCTTGACCTAAAATATCTTTATTTAATTGTTTTTCTAATTTTTGGTAATCCATTTGATGATGAATTGTAATATTTAAATACTTTTCAATTGTTTCTACAATTCTATTCTTTGTAAGTTCTTTTTCATGATAAAATTTAGCTTTAACACATGATAAATCTAAGATATCAATCGCTTTATCAGGATAAGTTCTACTTTTAATATGACAATCTACTAATTCTATTAATTCTTTTAAAAGTACATTATCTATTTTAATTTGATGATAACTTTCATAATAACCTTTAATTCCTTTTAATATCTCTAATGTTTCCTCTTTTGTATTTTCTTTTAAAGTGACAATAGAAAACCTTCTATTCATTGCATGATCTTTTTCAAAATGTTTATAATATTCATCAATAGTTGTAGCACCAACAACCGTCATATCTTTTCTAGCAAGATAAGGCTTTAAAATATTAGAAGCATCAATTGCCCCTTCAGCTCCACCAGCCCCAATGACATTATGAATTTCATCAATAAAAATAATCACATTATCCAAGTCTTTTACTTTATCAATAATCTTTTTAAACTTCTCTTCAAATTCACCACGATACTTTGTACCCGCAACCAGTGAAGATAAAGAAAGTTCATAAATAATCTTATTCTTCAAAGAATCTACTACTTTTCCTTGATTAATCATCATTGCTAATTTTTCTACTAAAGCTGACTTACCTACACCCGCTTCACCAATAATCAAAACATTATTTTTTTCTTTTTTAGATAAAATAGTACATACTTGATCAATTTCATTTTCTCTACCAATAATTTTATATTTTTTAGTCTTCACTTTTTTATTAATATTGACAAGTGTTGGTATTTGATCCAACGGTGTTTCAAAAGCAGATTTTTCCTGCAACAAATAAATAACTTCTTCTACATCTACATGATATTTTTGTAATATTTCATAAGCAACTGATTCTTTTTCTTTTAATAAAGAAATAATTAAGATATTTAAAGTCACTTGATCTTGATTTTTATCTTTAGCGTATTCAATACTTCTCTCTAATATTCTTTTTACACTTTGACTATATTCCATATAAAAAGGTTGATCATCATTTGTGCCAAACAACCTTTTTATATCTTCTTCTACAGCTGCATCATTGACATCATATTTTTGTAATAATCTTTTTAATTGATTATCATGAATCTTTAATAATGAAAGCAATAAATGTTCACTTCCAACATTTTGATGACCAAAATCAAAAGATAAACTTTCAGCTACCACAATCGCCTTTTGTGCTTGTTCATCAAATTCTCTCAACAATGACTTCACCTCTTTCCTTATAATAGTATGTACAAACTTAATAATTATTAGTACACACCATTAAGAAAACATCTTAATCAACCAAGATTTCTTTTTAATTTCTTTACTTGATGTACAATAAGAAACTTGTAACTTTCCTTCTAAAGATTTACCTTTACCTTCACCTAATACAATCGTATAAAGACCATTATAATATTTTGCATTAAAATCATCTTGATGATCTGCTAAAACTTGATAAACATCATCAACACCTTTGACCCATTTTTTATAATTTAAAAGAAGTTGATCTTTTACTTTGTACATTTCATCAATATCTTCTTGTTGATAAGAAGAACCTATGATCTTATATCTTGGTGTTTCATTTACTGCACAAACGCTTGTTAAATTCATCATAATTAAAAGAAAAATAATGATTTTTTTCATAAACTTCACCTCAAGTTCATTATGTTCGTTTATAATAAAAATAAACATAAGGAGTGAACTTTTATGAGTCGTATCATGCAAAAAGAAATAAAAAGTGAAATGAATGATTTTTTCTTTGCGAAAGATCATTTAGATTTTTATCATGAATATGTCAACGTTGAACAAAAGTATTTAGCAGGTATTAAGGAAGTAAGAACAAAATTAGAAATTTTAGATGATGAATTTCATCATCGTTTTGATCATAATCCTATTCATCATATGGAATGGCGTTTAAAATCTCCCCATAGTGTTGTTGAAAAAATGAAAAGAAGAAATCTTCCTGTAGAAGTTTCATCAATCAAAGGAAATATTGAAGATATTGCTGGTATACGTGTGATTTGTCATTATATTAAAGATATTTATCGTATGTCTGATCTTCTTTTAAGACAAGATGATATTCATTTATTAAAGATTAAAGATTATATTAAAAATCCTAAAGAAAATGGTTATCGTAGTTTACATCTTGTTGTAGAAGTTCCTGTTTATTTAGCGAATGAAAAAGTAATGGTTCCTGTAGAAATACAAATTCGTACTATTGCGATGGATTTTTGGGCAACATTAGAACATCATTTACGTTATAAAAATGATAAAGAAATTTCCGATGATATTCGTAATCGTTTATCAGATTGTGCTAAAAGCATTACAGATATTGATTATGAAATGGAAGATATACATAATGAAGTCTTTGGTCATCACAAAATCTAAAATATAATAGTTAAAAATTTATCTTAAAACACTACATCTACGTAGTGTTTTTATTATGCTTAATACCCGTGGACAATCTGTCCAATGACAACCTAAAAATACCATGTTACTATCGTTTGAAGAATCAAAAATTGTTTCTTAAATAAAAACCACGTCTAAATTGGTGCAACCATCTTTTTATACTTTTTAAACATGAATAACGCTCTTTATAAAAATGGCATGGAAAGAATTAATAATGACGCTCTTGCAACACTTACTATCCTAGTAGCGAGTTCAAGACCTGAAGATAAGGAAATTATGATGCAATTAATTAAAACGATTATTAAATAGAAAAGAACTATTCAATTGAATAGTTCTTACTATGTTAGTCTAAATCTTCTCCTTGAGAAGCAATGACTTTTTTATACCAATAGAAAGAATCTTTTTTACTTCTTGCCATTGTTCCAGTTCCATCATCATGTTTATCAACATAAATGAAACCATAACGTTTTCTCATTTCTCCAGTACCTGCAGAAACTAAATCGATACATCCCCAAGTTGTATAACCAATAAGGTCTACACCATTTTCAATAGCTTTAGCCATTTCTTCAATATGTGCACGATAGTATTCAATACGATAATTATCATGAATACTTCCATCTTCTTCTACAGTATCATAAGCACCTAAACCATTTTCTACAACCATTAATGGTTTTTCATAACGATCATAAATCATTTCTAAATAATATCTTAATCCTTTAGGATCAAGTGCCCATCCCCAATCAGAATATTCTAAATATGGGTTACGTACACCAAATGACATATTACCACTTACTGTATCATCATTTTTATGAGTAGTAACAGCTTGTGACATGTAATAAGAGAAAGTATACATATCTACTGTTCCTTTTTTAAGTTCTTCTAAATCTTGTTCAGTAATATCTAATTGAACATTATGTTCCTTCCATAAACGTTTTGTAAATGTTGGATATTTACCTTTACATTGAACATCTCCACAATAGAAGATACCTTTTTCCCATTTAGAACGATTGAATAAGATATCTTCTGGATCAGATGTTAATGGATAATAAGTAATACCACAAATCATACATCCTATTTTATTTTCAGGATCAATTTCATGTCCAATTTGTACTGCTCTTGCACTTGCGACAAATTGATAATGTAAATGTTGATAAGCTTCTTGATATGCTTCATCACTGGCATTATCTGGTAAGAAATTGATTGTATTATTGATTTCATTGAATGTTAACCAGTATTTAACAAGTCCTTTGTATTCATTAAAGATTGTTGTTACGTACTTTTCATAAAGGGCAATATATTTACGATCTAACCAATCTCCATATTTTTCTTCTAAAGCAAGTGGTGTATCAAAATGCCAAATAGAAACAAGTGGTTCAATACCTGCATTTCTAAGTTCTGTAAAAACATTACGATAAAAATCTAAACCAGCTTGATTTGGTTTTTCTTCTTCTCCTGTTGGGTAAATTCTTGACCAAGAGATTGATAATCTAAACATCTTAAATCCCATTTCTTTAAGTAAAGCAATGTCTTCTTTATAATGATGATAGAAATCAATACCATCATGGTTTGGATAAAGTTCATCATCAAATACAGCAAAATGAGCTCCTTCTGGTAATTTAAATCCATGATTAGGTAATTTTTGTTTATTCCCATCTTTATCAATAAAAGTAACCATACGTGGTGTATTTACTGTTCCACCTGTCGTTACATCTGTACGTGCCATTCCACGTCCATCCACGTTCCAAGCACCTTCACATTGGTTAGCAGCTACTGCACCACCCCAATAAAAATCTTCACTAAATTTCATTGATTTTCCTCCTTAAATTATTTTTATTATAAAATATTTTTATGTCTTATGTATTAAATTTTCATTCTATGCAATAAATAAAACCACATATGTATAAACAATCAATGTAATTACCATAAATAATGAAATGAAAGCTGCTGTAAAGTCTTCATCTTCTTCACTTTTATTAAGTGGTGAAATCAACATTGGCATCGCAAATCCAGTTGGACACATGAAATAAATGAGAACAGCCATCATATAGATCTTATCTGCCATTAAATGTGGGAAGAAAACAAAGAATCCTACAATAACAAGGATATAGAAGACAATTCTTACACCTACAAGCTTTAGTAATGATCCTAAAGTATCTTTATTAATTTTTAAATTATAACCAATAATCAATAAAATAAGACTCACAATCGTGCTGTCGCTTGTTGAATGGTATTTGTATAAACATCAATAAACGCTGTTTGACTCAACATATCATAGGCACCTAAAAGATTTAAAACTAATCCCAACATCACTGCAATTACAAAAGAATTCGTAAAAATCGTCTTTAATAATTCTTTAGTACTGGTATTACCTGATGTAGCTTTGGCAACTAAAACAGGAATAATAATAAAAGCAATCACTGTTCCAGCAATATCAAAAATAACTGTATTACTGGCATAAGCAACTCCTACAATAGAAGTATAAAGAGGTAATGCAACATTTCCACCTTCACAAGTAGTTAGTAAATAAGGAAAAATATGTCCTACTTCCTTACCTGTAAACTTAGTAATACATTTACCTAAAACCAAAGCCAGTGTAAAAGCAATTAAAACATATAAAACAATCAAAATAGCTGATGATTCTATCTTAGCAGTAAATAAAACATTGAAAATAAGTATTGGAAATAATACATTAAAGACAATATGATTGGCTCCTTCTTTTTGTTCAGGACTAATAAAGCCTTTTATACGAGCAATCATACCTAATATAATCATAAAAAACACAGGAAACAATGTTGATAATGCATTCATAAATAACCTCCTTTTTTTCGTTTGTATTGTATAGTTCATCATTTATAATTACAAATACTTATATATTATATATATTTATTACTTTTATTTATAAATAGTGATATACTCTTACTAGAGGTGATTTTATGGAAATACGTGTTTTAAAATACTTTTTAACAGTTGCACAGGAACAAAGTTTCTCCAAGGCCGCTAAAGTACTCAATGTCTCACAACCTGCACTTTCTAAACAAATTAAAGATTTAGAAGAAGAATATCAGATAACATTATTTAATCGTACAACGCGTTCTTTATCTTTAACAGAAGAAGGCAGATTATTTAAGGAACAAGCAAAACAAATTATTAGTTTAGTAAATCGTACAGATTCTTATTTAAAGAATATTAATAAATATATTAGTGGTGATATTTATCTTGGTTGTAGTGAAAGTGAAGCAAATCGTATTGTCATGAAAGCAATCAGTAAAACCCAACAACACCATCCTGATATTAGGTTTCATATTTATAGTGGAAATGCTCAATATGTTGAAGAACAACTTGATCAAGGTATTTTTGATTTAGGAATTGTAACTGATCCTGCCGATTTATCAAAGTATGATTATCTTACATTACCGACTCTTGATACGTGGGGTGTTCTCATGAAAAAAGACAGTGAACTTGCACATTTTGAAACTATTTCTCCAAAAGACTTATTAGATAAACCAATGATTATTTCTAATCAAGAAATGGTAAAAAATGGTATTAGTGGTTGGCTTGGTGGTAATCAAAGAGCTTTAAATGTCGTAGCAACTTATAATTTATTTTATAACGCTAAACTGATGTGTGAAGAAAATGTTGGTTATGTTTTAACTTTAAAAAATCTTTATAATGAATCAAATGATAGTCCTATTTGTTTTAAACCTTTAAATCCTCCTCTTACTTTAAGGAGTCATCTTGTTTGGAAAAAATATAAAGTTTTTCCTAAAGCTATTGAAATCTTTTTAGAAATACTTAATGAAGAAATTAAAAAAAGCAGTTGATGAAACGACTTCATTTCATCACTGCTTTTTAGTTAGTTATTGTTTCTTTAAGCCAATCTACAAACTCATCCATGCCTTCACCACTTTTAGCGCTGACACAAAGAATTGTTGCATTAGGATTTAAGTTTTTGATATTTTCTTTTGCTTTTTCAATATCAAAATCAAAATAATCTAATGTATCTATTTTAGAAATCAATACAAGATCACAAACACTAAACATTAAAGGATATTTTAATGGTTTGTCGTCTCCTTCAGGAACTGATAAAATCATAAGGTTTTTATGAGCCCCCGTATCAAATTCTGCAGGACAGACAAGATTTCCTATATTTTCTAGAAAAAGAAGATCAAAATCATCGACCCCAAATTCATCAATAGCTCTTGTTGTCATTTCTGCATCAATATGACATAAACCTCCATTATGAATTTGAATAGAAGGAACACCTGTTTTATCCGCAACCTTTTGAGCATCTAAAGATGTTTCAATATCAACATCCATAACACCTATTTTATATTGGTCTTTAATTCTATTGATGACATCTGAAAGAAGGGTTGTTTTTCCAGAACCTGGTGAAGACATCACATTAAGCATGGTTACCTTTTTTTCAGATAATCTTTCACGAAGTTCATCAGCTGCTAGATTATTAGCGTTAAAGACATTTTCATGAACTTCTATGACTCTTACTTTTGACACCTATTTTTCCTCCCATTCTTTCATTTTTTCTTTTAAATAATTGATCCAAGATTCAAATCCTTCATCTTTTTTAGCAGAAATATAAAAGATTTGTGCTTTTGGATTTAAAGTATGAATTCTTTTTTCAACCAACTCTTTATCAAAATCAAAGACTGCTAAAGCATCTACTTTATTAATTAAAACAACATCAGATACAGTATAAACAAGAGGATATTTTGCAGGTTTATCATCCCCTTCAGGAACTGATAAGATCGTTATATTGATTCCTGCACCGGTATCAAATTCTGCCGGACATACAAGATTTCCAACATTTTCAATGAAAATAAGATCAACATCATCAATCCCCATTTCATTTAAACCTTGTTGTGTCATTGCTGCATCCATATGACACATTCCACCTGTATGAAGTTGAATGGCCTTAGCGCCCCCTTCTTCAATGGTTTGAGCATCAACACTGGCATCAATGTCACATTCCATAACACCGACACGACAAGTATCTTTTAATCTTTCAATGGTACGAAGAAGTGTTGTGGTTTTCCCTGATCCCGGTGAAGACATCACATTAATCATTAATTTTCCTTGTTTTTTAAATTCATCACGAATTTTATCTGCAGTGACTTCATTTTCTTTAAAGATATTTTGTTTAAGATCCACTATCTTCATAAATACCAATCTCCTTAATATTAAACTCATTTCCTTTGAGTAAATAAGTATGTTCACTATGGCAATAAGGACATTTTTTCCCATAATCAATGGTTCTATATTGTCCTTTACAATCTTCACAATAAGTAATCGCTTCTAATGTTTCAATATAGATTTTTGCATGTTCTGTCACAGCTTCTTTTTTTCTTGCCCAGTTCCAACAATCTACTAATTGATCATGAATGACACCAGAAACTTCTCCAATTTCTAGTTTCACATAATCTATTTTTTTTACATTGTTTTCTTCAGCTACTTTTTTTACATCTCTTACAACATAAAAGGTTACTCCTAATTCATGCATCTTAATGTTCTACCTTTTTCTTTAAAATAATATTTTTTACACGTTTTAATTGATAAGGAATAATTGCTTTAAATTTATCTTCAGCTACTGTCATTGTTGAACATTCAGGATGATCACGATGTAATTTAATAGCATCAAAATCACATTTTGTTGTACAAATACCACAACCAATACATTTATTAGCATCAACAATCGTTGCACCACAGCCTAAACATCTTGATGTTTCTTTTTTAATTTGTTCTTCTGTAAGTGCTAAAACATTATCTTTAAACTTATCAGTTACTTTTGAATTAATACCTTCTACTTGTTTAGGTCCTCGATCATAACTTTCCACTAAAATATCATCTGTATCAAGTGGTTTAAATTCCCAACGATTACGTCCTGTTTCCATATGTCCATGATGAACATAACGATGTAATGATTCAGCTGCAATCTTTCCTTGTGCAATAGCATCAATAGCGAATTTAGGTCCTGTATAAACATCTCCACCTGCAAAGATATCTTCAACACTTGATTGGAAAGTGACTTTATTTAATTCAATGGCTGGTCCATTAAACTTCACATCTTCACCTTTTAATAAATCTCCCCAAACGCTACGTTGACCGATGGCAAAGATAACACGTTCACAATCAACTGTAACTGTTGTATTTTCATCATAAACTGGCGCAAATTTACCTTCATCATTAAATACGGAAACACATTTTTTGAAAACAATAGCACTTACTTTACCATTTGTTTCAATTATTTCTTGAGGTCCCCATCCACAATGAATCGTTACACCATCTTCTCTTGCTTCTGCAATTTCTTCATTAGAAGCTGGCATATCTACTTCTTGTTCTAAACAGAATTGTTGTACTTGACTTGCTTTATTTCTTGATGATACACGAGAAGCATCGATGGCCACATTTCCACCACCAACGACAACGACTTTACCATCAAACGGTATATTTCCACAGTTAGATTCATGTAAATAATCAATCGCTGTCATTACACCTTGTGAATTTATATTTTTAATATCAGGTAAGCTACCCGCACTGCAACCAATGGCAATATAGAACGCTTGATACCCTTGTTCTCTTAATTGTTGAATTGTTACATCTTTTCCTACTTCAATTCCTGTTTTGATTTCTACACCCATTTCTTTTGCGACATCTATTTCAGCATCTAGAACATCTTTTTCTAATTTATAAGATGGAATACCATAACGTAACATTCCTCCTGGATGTTCGTTCTTTTCAAAAACAGTAGGACGATATCCTGTTTGTGCAAGATAGAAAGCTGCTGTTAAACCAGCAGGTCCCCCACCAATAATCGCAATCTTTTCATCAAAATGATCCATATGAATACTTGCTGGAATAACTACAGGTGGAATATATCTTGTATCAGCATTTAAATCTTGTTTGGCAATAAATCTTTTAATGGCATCAATTGATAAAGCTTCATCAATTTTACCACGTGTACACGCATCTTCACATCTTCTATTACATACCGCTCCACATACTGCTGGGAATGGATTTTGTTTTTTAATTAAAGCCAAAGCATCTTTGTATCTTCCTTGAGAGGCCATTTTAATATATCCTTGAACAGCAATGTGTGCAGGACAAGCACTTTTACAAGGAGCAGTTCCTGTTTCATGGGTATTAATTCTATTATTATCACGATAGTTAAAATCGTATTTTTCTGGTCCCCATTTAACAGCATCAGGTAATTCTTGTTTTGGATATTGTACTTCTGTACCATCTTTTTTACATAATTTTTGTCCTAATCGTACAGCCCCTGCTGGACAATATTCCACACATCTACCACAAGCTACACATTTATCTTTTTCTACATGAGCAACGTAAGCAGAACGTGACATATTTGGGGTATTAAATAATTGTGATGTTCTTAAAGCATTACAAATTTCAACATTACAGTTACAAATACCAAATATTTTATTTTCTCCATCAATATTCGTAATTTGATGAACAAAACCATTATCTTCCGCACGCTTTAAAATAGCTAAGGCTTCTTCTTTAGTAATATCATGTCCTTTACCTGTTTCTCTACAATAATCAGCAAAGTCACCAACACCAATACACCAACCAAAATCATCATCAGCACAACCATCATCAATGGCTTTTCTTGAAGCTCGACAAGAGCATCTTCCTACACCAATTTTACCTTCATATTTTTCTAACCAGTAAGAAAGCTTTTCAATATCAATAGCTTCATTTTCCATTGAAATAGCTTTTTCTACAGGAATAACATGCATTCCTACTCCTGCCCCTCCAGGTGGAACCATTTGTGTAATACCGGCAAGAGGAATATAAGTCATACGTTCAAAAAATGCTGCGACATCAGGATGATCTTCTAGACGAGGATTTGAACGATCTGGTAATTCTTCCATATTAAATAATTCAGCACTTCCAGGTACAAACATTGGTAGAATATATCTTCTTTCACTTTGTGGCGCTGTGCGTCCATGATGATCATAATGATAACCATAATCATATTCTAACAATCCTAAATAACTCATTTCATCTAAAGTTTTTTGGAAATGCTCTTCTTGATCTTTTGAAACCTTACATAAATCACACATTTCTTTAAATGTATAAGGGGTACGCTTTTTCATTGCTAAAGCAATGTCTGCCATTTCATCACTGACAATTTCAGCCAATCCCCAATATTCAGGATCTTCAACTTTGACACCACCGAAAATGTGTCCGGCAACATCAGTAATCTTTCTTCCTAATTTAACAATTTTCTCTCTTGGAGGATTGTCATGCTTATGGTTTGCATTCCACTCCTCATATTTTTTCATACTCATTTTTTATATTCCTTTCTCCAATAAAATTGTTTTAAATCAAAAACAATATATCAATTTCATTATACATGAATCCTAAATATTAAGATATTGTTTAGAAACATTTATTGAAAAAACGATTATTTTTTCACATAAATTCAAACATTTTGTTTCTTTTGCCTAAAAATAAAAGGAGACTTTTAAGCTCCTATTTATCTCTTCTTGCTTTTCTATCAGCAATAATATCAGAAATATCAAATGGCACTTCATCATCTTCTTGTTCATAAACATTTAAAAATGGAACATCTTCTACACTTCTAAGTGGAAACTCTGATTTTGCAGTCACATCTTTTAAATCACATTCAATAACACCAATATATATACCTGGAATAACTTTTCTTTCACTCAATGGTTTAATAGCACGATCATTACATGTATAAAGCAAATTATAACCTTTTTCCCATGTTTCTGGATCATCTTTATAATCTAACATCTTCATTTTCCCTTTCGCAATCACACTACGATAATCATGATAATGTCCTTTATATTTCTTATCAGGAAAATCATTAAAGATACTAAATTCAATACATACTCTTGGATCTTTCTTAAGTAATTCTACTTTTTTTCCTACTTTCATAAAATGTGTATATACATTCAAATGCGCATCTGTCATCTCAAACCCAAAACTCATTGGCACAACATAAGGAAAACCATCTTCATCATTCATTCCCACATTAATAATATTCATTTCTTGAAGCATAGCTTCTATTAATTTATAATCGACTACTTCTCTTTCAAATCGTCTCATTTCACTCACCTCAATTACACTATACTTTGTTTTGTTTTATTTTCAAATGACTTTCAATAAATGAAAAATATCTTATAATATTTTTGAGGTGTCATATGAATACATTAAAAATACAAATCAAACCCTATTATCAAAATAATCCATTTAATTTAAAAGATGATCAAATACATTGTTTATCTACTAATAAAGATGAAGAAGAAATCCAATTACTTCTTAAACAAATGAATCTTTCTAACTATACTGTATTTCTTCAATTAGATATAGAAAATTATACTTACGGTTATCTACATACATCATCTAATAAAGAATATGATTTATTTTATTATAATGACTTTGATGATTATGAAGACGAAATTGAATTTGGCAGTACTGCTTGGATTAAAATGATGACGAGATAAAGTAAAGAGGGAAAATAAGCCAAACATTCCCTCTTATTCATTTTTATCTAACGTTAATAACTCCGTTGCAATTTCAACTGATTTTAATCTAATCAAATTATCATATATATCTGGTCTTCCTAATAAATTAATTCCTCCATGCCATACAATCTCTTGATCAATAAGAGCATAATGATTATCTAGATTTTCATATAATTCAACAATTATCCCTGCTTGCTTTAAATGACATATAAGATAATTTGCATAATCTGGGTTATCAAATTGTAAATCATTCGGATTTTTTGTAATGACTATTACTGTAATTCCTTTTTCTTGTTTGTTTTTTACTAAATCAATAAATTCAAATATTTTCTTTTCATCTAATTGTGGACTACATACAATTATTTCTTTATTTGCTTCATGAATATCTTGCGCAAATATCTCAAAATAATCATTATAATTATAAATATGGTGAACCTCTTGTTTATTGTTTACTACATTTGTAATAACATCAAAACCAATTTTCCTATAAGCTCTTAACCGCTTTTTATACATATTATTAAAAAAGTTAATATGTAAATCTACATAATCATATACTATAGCACTTTCTTTAAATTTATAATCCCTATTTATTCTTCCTAAAAATTGTTCTACCAATGGTTCTCCTGAAACCGGTGTTGTAATAAAGAGTGTATCTAATCTTGGAACATTAAACCCTTCACCTACAGATTGTGAAGTAGCAACTAAAATAAATGATTCATTTTGATTTATTTCCAACAATTGTTTTCTTACTTCTTCATTTTTCTTTTGTGTATTATCACCATATATCAAAAAAGTATTATCTAGCACATCTTTCTTCAAAACATCATATAAATATTTTGCATGTTCTTTATAACGAGTTAAAACAATGGGTGTTCTTTTATTTTTAATACATTCTTTTACATCTGAAATAATCATTTCATTTCTTATTGTACTTTTTGCTATTAATAAATAAGCACTATTTATATCTTGTTTACTATCCCCTAAATTAATAACACGGGTAAAACGTGGATAAACATAATGATCTATATTTTGTTGTTCTATTCTTTGTTTACTTGTAAATTGGTGCCTTATAGGTCCTATCAACATATATACTTTCTTTTCTAATCGATCAATTCTCTTATCATTTGCTGAAACACCATAAACATATTTTGAATTTATCTTATTTAGTACACTTTCAAATACAGTAGATGCCCCATGATGACATTCATCAACAATCACCATACCATAGGAATCTTTTAACTTACTTTTCCCATTTTTATCATAAATTGAATTAACAGATACAACATCTATTATCCCTGTTAATGTATTTTTATTTCCATAAAGAACTCCTATCACATCAGCTCTTGTTTTTATTTTTCCTGTTTTGGTTTGATAAGTTGGCAATTCTTCGTTTATGTCTAAAAATTTGTGTAATTCTTCTACCCATTGGTTAATTAAATTGACACTTTGCATAATAATCAATGTACTTACTTTTCTTTTTGAAATAATATGGCTCGCAACAACCGTTTTTCCAAAAGCTGTTGTTGCATTTAAAATACCATTATCATATTTTAATAATTCTTTTTCTGCTATAACTTGATTGTTTTTTAATTGTCCTTTAAATTCTACATCAATTGGTTTTCCTCGTTCTCTTTTATCAACAACCTCATATAAAATATTTGCCTGTGAACATTTTTCGACGATTTTTTCCATTAATCCCCTAGGAATTTTAATATAATCATTAACATCTCTTCCCATATAAACAACCATAGGTTGATTCCAATTTGAATAACCTAATCTATTATTCTTATAAAATATTGGATTATCAAAAGCAACTAAACTTCTTATTTGATTTTGAATCCTAGGTTTTAAATTCAAAGCATCTATATAAATACCATCTGCAAGTACAATTGTCATTTTTTCTACAACGTCTTCTTTATAAAAGCCCTCCTCTTTTTTCCATGGCTTAATCCTCGCTTCCCGATTAGGATTTATCAACAATCCTTTACCTTCTGCTAATTCAATCTTCCATTTTTTAATATATCTTTCGATATCATTTTTTGTTAATCTATTAAATTTATTAAGAATCAACCATTGATCATAATAAGCGTTCCAATTTTCATCAACAAAAGCACTATTACCATTTTTCAACGCTTTACCTTGTAACGGAAGTGCTATAACATTCCCTAGCCCTTGACTATGATCTTGTGTAGGAAACATTCGGTCATAATATCTAAATGATTTTAAGTTAATTGATGCAGCTCCTTTTTCTATTAATAGATAACCAAAATCTCTTGCTAAAGATGCTGGTATAAATTCTGTAAATATTATCCAAGCATGTGCCCCATTTCCAGAACGAGAGCGTTCTATTAAAATATCAATATTATTTTCTTCACAAATTTTTCTTAAAGCATCCACTTCATCTTTCCAATCACTATTATCTATATTTTCTTCATCATGATTATCAAAGTCAAAAACAATAAACTTACACGTGTCATTTTCTAAAAGAGGATAAATGCCTATTACATCTGTACAATTATCTTTATAACCAAGTAAATGGTTTAATCCAATATCTCTGTTTAATTCTTTCCATTGCTTATGTTGACAATCTGTACATGATATTTTTATGTTATTTTGTTTAGGACAAACATTATTCCATCTATTAATACATTGTGGAAAATAACCTCCTCGTGAACCTCTTAATGCATAAACATCTCTTCTACCTTGAAATATAGTTAAAAAAATTGCAGCCATTTTACTTGTAATGTATTGGTCTTTTATACAAGCACCCTGATCTTCATTATATTCAGTTATATCATTTGTTAGAGTATTTATATTTTCACCAAATACTATATTTGACTTTTTTAGCAATTCTTTTAATTTATTATTTTCTTCTTGTAAATTTCTTATTTTCTCCCTCAATGTTTCTAAGTTATAACCTGTAATATTCATAAAAGAATCTCCTTAAACAATTTATTACATATATTTTACAATGTATTAAGTTATAAATATATAAAAAAGAGAACACTTATTCGTATTCTCTTTAACAAAATTTTTCATCTCGGCGGTCTTTCGGCGGTCTTTCGGCGGTCTTTCGGCGGTCTTTCGGCGGTCTTTCGGCGGTC
>JABLTP010027604.1_pt1 | contig 22455 bp, 17 predicted proteins | sample 7160111 | NCBI WGS metagenome assembly JABLTP01 (sample SAMN14651227, study PRJNA627086) | human gut metagenome | isolation source: feces | host: Homo sapiens
GGACGGCGCGTCCGAATGGTAGCGTCACCTATAACTACCTATATGAAAAGTCTTAGAGACAGCCGATTGAAGCTTCTGGCATTGAACATAGTGTGCCAGACTGCCTGTAGCTTATATTTGTCGTCCGTTCGTCACCAACTAATATTCAATTAAACATCAATATTGCTGGTTTTCTTCATACTCAGGATAGTCCGACATATGCTCATATCCGGCGGGCTGGACATAGTATGAATAGCTTCCACTGTTATCGTCATCATAATATCTTATTTCAATAACTGGTTTAGTTGAATCGAAATTCTTCTCAAAAGGATTCTCTAGCTCTTTAAGTATAGCCTTAGCAAGTTCTTTATTATTGAAATTATTATAAATTAAAGAACTATATTCTGTAGAATCAAGAGAATATACACTTACATACATTGAATAAGCTGCGTTTGAAGATGTATTTGAAAGTGCGCTTGAAGCTGCATTTGAAGATGTATTTGTATGTGATTTTGAAAATACATTTGATGCTTCATTACTATCATTTATTATATTTGTGAGTGCATTTTTCATCCGGTTAAAGGTTTGTGGATTATTGTCTGCACATGTCTTATTGGCAGCGTTGTAGTATGCATTTACAGCTTCAGGCATGAGACTTGACAGGCAGAAGCTTGCTGAATACGTTGTTCCATTTCGTGAAAATACTGCTGTGACATATGATACATCACCACTGCTATGGTTAGAGGTCTGGCTTACAAGCTGGTACCAGTCTGAAAATGGCATGCTTTTTATTTCTTTTAACATTATATTATATATATCACGTGTTTTATCTTCAGATATATAATCTGAAAAGGAGATATTAGCATCCTCGTATGAAGGAAGATTCTTATATTCTGAACAGAAATCCTCGTTTTTAGTGAGTGCACTGGCAAGCTTATTAACATCACTTTCCTTTAAAAATACCTTGCGGTATCTGCCTAAAATTCCATCTTTAAAGTATACTTCATATGTTACATAGTTCATAGTAGAACGTGTGTAATAAAGCTGTTCATTAAAATTATCAAGCTGTTCAGCGTTATCGTTGTATATATCAGCTATAAGCTTTATAGTGTTTTTGTCGTTTATTTTTATGTTTTTAATAACATTTTCAAAATAATCCGGATGTTCAGACCTGTAATACCGGTTCTCGACAGATAATGTGATGTAATCTATGTTATCTGCGTTAGCACGGTAGGAAGTCATGTTGTTGATTCCGGCATTTAATAGAAATCCACATATAATAGCGAGCACATAGGCAACGATTATAGAAGGAACTGCGTTTAATACACGATGAAGCTTTTTGCTAGATATGAGTTCGTATACTATGACGACTATGGCAGCTATTATAAATGCAATTATTGTATACATATAAGGTGAGGTGCCATATGAGTAATCCTCTTTTGACATCTGCACGTACACAAATGTTCCGAAAACACTTATAGTAAAGCCTATTACACATCGTATGGCAAACTGCAGCTTCCAGCTAAGGGCAGGCTTTCCAGCAGTTTCACTTTTTCTTATAGTAAATAATGCACATGCTATGACAGCATATATGATTGCAAGTATAAGAGTATATGTGTTTGATACACCAGAAAGCAACATGTTAGATAAGTAGTCTGATAAAAAATTCACAGGTTCAAATATTGACAGGAACTGTCCAGTCAGCATGTTGTATGAGTTGTCAAGCAAAGGCATAAAATGAGTTGATGATGCAGCTGCATATATGTTGCTGACTGTTGAATTCACAAGAATAAGTATGAATCTTGGCAGGAATATAATAATTCCCGACAGACATATATTACTGAATATATTTCCTGTGACAGAGCAGGCAAGTGCAATAGCAGCAGAGCATAAAAGTGCACAGAGGAATTCTGCTGCATATACGTGAAAGGTTGTAGAATAATCTACAATAAAATATTTACTGAATATGTGATAACATATAAAACCAGTTACATATGTTGAAAGCATTATTATAATCTGCCATGCTGTTATAGCAGCGAATCTTGAAAGAAAAAGATTCTGCCTTTTATATGATAATGAATGGTAGAAATCACTTGTACTTCTTTTGTTTAGAAAAAACCATGCATAAAGGCAGAGTACAGGTGTGATAAGTGCAATGACAATAAGCAGATAGGATGCCGATGATACAGGTGATACGATAGATGTGTAGTCAAAGCTGTTATTTGCTATAGCTACGCCTGAAGCCACAGCATTTTTATTTGCCTTAATCATGTTCTTTATGTAGATACCATCCATGATTATAGGAAGGGCAGTTATGCAGATCATAATAGCTGTTGATATAATACCTATTATTTTAAGCTGCAGGAATGACTGCCAGAATAGTTTGACACTGAATATATTTCTGTTATTAAGTTTGTTATTCATTATAACCTCCATTTCTATGTGTAATATAAATCACATTAACAAAAGTTGGGATATAGATTTTATTTATTTGTTGTTTATTTCTATTTCAAGAGCATCATTGAATTCATAACCAAGAGATTCCATCTCATATGTGAATACTTCTTCAAGAGTGAGTGGTAGTACATCCAATATAACAGGATTCATGCCACGAAGGTAATGTATAGTTTCTTCACGGTCACCATTAACAATCATGTTTGCAACCGAACCCTGCTGACGGTATCTTGTTATGTTAAGTCCTTCAAACTTTGACTTTCCGAATATGTTCTTAAATGCAATCTGTACTTTGAATTGTGATGTTTTAAGCTCAAGTACATCGCTGTCAAGTACAAGCCCGCCCTTGTGAAGAAGTGCAAGATGATCACATATGTCTTCAAGTTCACGAAGAGAGTGTGAGGTCACTATAACAGTTGCATTATATTCTGCTACATCGTTGCATATAAGCTTCTTAACAAGGTTACGCATAACTGGATCAAGTCCATCAAAGGTTTCATCAAAAAACATATATTTAGCTCTTGTTGAAAGTGCAAGAATAATAGCTGCCTGCCTTTTCATACCTTTGGAAAAATTGGCTATTGGTTTCTTTGGATTAAGCTCAAAAAGTTCAGTTAGCTTTAGATATCGCTCCCAGTCAAAGCTGTTGTATATTGAACTGTATAGATCAGCCATTTTGTTAATAGTTGCACCTGGCAGAAAAAATAATTCATCTGCAACAAATACAATGTTTTCTTTTACTTTTGGATTTTCATATATAGGTGCATTATCAATGTATGCACATCCTTTATCTGGTTTATATATGCCAGACAATACTCTTAAAAATGTTGATTTACCAGCACCGTTGGAGCCGACCATGCCATATATGCATCCATCGCTTATGCTGCAGGTTATGTTATCGAGAGCGGTAAAATCCTCGAATGTTTTGTGAATACCTTCTGCTTTTATCATTGAAAAACCTCCTCTTAATTATTATATTTTCATTTTGTTTTGGAATTATAGGTCTTTAAATACTTCATCAACAGCTTCCATAATCTCAGATTTAGTTATTCCGGCAAGAGCCAGTTCCTTGATAGCCTGCTTGAATTCCGGCATCTTTTCCCTTGAACTGGCTCCAAGAATATTAAGTGCTTCAGAAGATACAAAAGAGCCTTTTCCAGGTACTGTTACGATAAGCTTCCTTCTGTCAAGCTCTGTATAGGCTTTCTGGATTGTGTTTGGGTTGATGGAAAGACTTACCGACAGGCTTCTTACTGACGGCATCTTATCGCCGCTGTTTAAAAGACCAGTCAGTATCTGTTCTTCAACCTGATTAATAAGCTGTTCATATACAGGCACTCGCGACATGACATCTATAACGAACATAGTGCTATCAATCCTCCTTATGTAGTTTTATCAAATGCATTGATTGTACTAACTGTATTATTCTAAGTAGTACAGTTAGTACATTAAATATATTACATGTTATTTATAATGTCAAGATGAAAATGTATATAATAGATTAATATATGATACCAGGGTCAAAAGGTCTAAACCCACATGAGCTCGCTCATAGGTGGGTGAAAGACCTTGTGACCCGCCCCAATATGAGCATAAAAGTGGGATGATAATCCCACGATATGCGAATATTGGGTAGGATTGTGGGAGTGCGTAGCACGGAACAATCCGTAGGTATCAAAGTCGGAGGCTTTTGACCCCGACATCTTAATATATGAAAATTTGTATGTTAGATTGATACATTGCTGTGTGATTAGCAATCGTTACATAATAATAATAAAATTATTAGTCAGACGAATATGTCGTATAACTTTGACTTAAAATAAATATATGGTAAAATATACAACGATAGTCACATCATTTTATCATTAAATAAAGTAAGAAACAGGGAGGTATATGATGAGCGAAGCATGTTCACATGATTGTTCAAGCTGTGGTTCAGATTGCGCAGAAAGAGAAGTGCCACAGAATACAAGAAATGATAATAATAAAAATATAAAGAAGGTTATAGCTGTTGTCAGCGGTAAAGGTGGAGTTGGTAAGTCACTTGTCACTTCAATGCTTGCGGTTAAGTCACGCAGGGAGGGACTTAAAACAGCAGTACTTGATGCTGATATAACAGGACCTTCTATACCTAAGTCGTTCGGACTTTCAGGTAAGGCTACCTGCAATGAAACAGGAACAGTAATCTATCCACCAGAAACTAAAACAGGAATCAAGACGATGTCTCTTAATTATCTTCTTGATAATGAAACAGATCCGGTTATATGGAGAGGACCAGTTATAGCAAGTGCTGTAAAGCAGTTCTGGGAAGATGTTGATTGGGAGGATATAGACTGTATGTTTATAGACTGTCCTCCAGGAACAGGTGATGTACCACTTACAGTATTCCAGACACTTCCTGTAGATGGAATTATTGTTGTAACATCGCCTCAGGATCTTGTATCCATGATAGTAGAAAAGGCAGTTAATATGGCAAAGATGATGGATATCCCAGTACTTGGAATAGTAGAAAATATGTCATATTTCAAGTGCCCTGACTGCGGCAATATACACTATATTTATGGTAAGAGCAATATAGATGAAACTGCCAGGGAGCTTGGAATTAAGACAGTTGCAAAGATGCCTATAGACCCAGAGGTTGCTAAGCACATTGATGCGGGCAGGGCAGAGGAACTTGATACAGCTGCACTTGATGGTGTGTTTGAAGCTATTAAAAACTGTTGATCATGTAATTCAGTCTGCATTAGATGAAAAGTAAAAAACAGCCTGAATTATAAGTAGAAAGCATAGATATTGGTCAAATTGCAGTCAGAAATGAGGGTTAATATGAAGCATGTGATTATGTTTAAAGGTGGAGTAGAAACACTTGAATTTTTTTCAGTAGAGATATCCAGATATCTGCCAGAGGATGAATATGATGTGTTCTGGTATGACCTTTTTATGTCTGAAAGCAGTTTTGTCCATTTGCTTGAAATTTATAATGCACATAAAGATGAAGAGTTTGTTGTACTTACATTTAATTTTGAGGGACTTGAGGGAGAAACAGGACTGTATCAGAAGCTTAACTGGAATTTCTGGGATTATTCAGGAATAAAGGTTGTTAATATAGTTGTAGATCATCCGCTGTATTACCACAAATATCTTGCAACTAGGCCACAGAATTATGTGCAGATAGATATTGATAAAGTTCATATGGAATATATGAACAGGTTCTATCCGGATGTTAAAACTCTGTTTATGGCATCTGCGGGAACAGAGGTTAATAAAGACAGAAAAGCATATGAAAAGGGTGTATATATACCTGTTAAAGACAGACCGATGGATATTATATTTACAGGAAATTATACACCAAAGCATATATTAAGAAAGCAGATAGATAATCTTGAACAGGATTATATAGATTTCTATGAGAAAGTGTTATCAGATATTATAAATCATCCAGATATGACGATAGATGAGGCTGCCGAGAAACATTTAAGAGAAGAATTCAATGATCTGACAGATGAGCAGCTGTGCAATTGTATGCCAGGTATGATGTATGCTGACCTTAATGTACGGTTCCACTACAGAGAGCTTGCCATAAGGGCACTGGTGGATTCCGGACTTAAGGTCAACACATATGGAGAAGGATATAACTATATAGTATGTGAGCATCCTGAAAATATCATACAGCATGGAAGTGCGAATTCCCAGCAGTGCCTGGATAATATAAGCCAGGCTAAGATTTCATTAAATGTTATGCCTTGGTTTAAGAAAGGGGCACATGACAGGGTATTTAACAGCTGTCTTAACGGTGCAGTGTGTCTTACAGACTCATCTTCATATCTTGATGAAATATTTACAGATGGCAAAGATATATTGTTTTATGATTTAAATATGTTAAAAGATTATGAAATGTCAGGATATGATTATAAGGTTATAGAACCAATGATAAAACGGGTCAGGGAATTGCTTATGGATGACACAGCTCTGCAGAGTATTGCAGACAATGCATATGAGTTATGCAGGGTGGAGCATACATGGGAGAATGTTACATATAGTCTTATGAATCAGGGAATATTGTAAAGCAGATGATTAAATGTCACGAAATATGTTCTTAACGAAAAAAGTTCTGAAAAGATGAAAATGTTTATAAAATAGGGTTTGACGCGGCTATGATAATATGATATACTGATATATACATGCGGATGTGGCGGAACTGGCAGACGCGCTAGATTTAGGTTCTAGTATCGTACGATGTGCAGGTTCGATTCCTGTCATCCGCATTATTTTATAATTTGTTATCATAAAAAGTGGGAAGACATGTCTTAGATTTAAGGATGTGTCTTCCTGTTTTTTTGTGAAAGTTTTTTTGTGAAAAATACTTTACATATATTGTAAAAAGTAGTATATATAAAAGTATCAAAAAGCTACTTTTGCAAAGGCGGTGAAAATATGTCGGATAATAAGAGTATTCCGAGAGAATTAAGAAAGAATAAAAACGGGCTTACAGAGAAAGAGTTCCTGGCACAGTATAATCCGGGACATTATGAAAGACCAAGTGTTACAGTGGATATGCTGCTTTTTGGCATGAGCAGTGACCTTAAAGGACTTAAGCTTCTTCTCATAAAGAGAAACAATCATCCATATATAGACTGTTATGCACTTCCGGGAGGTTTCGTTGATATAAAGGAGTCAGCATATACAGCGGCGTGCAGGGAGTTAGAGGAAGAAACCGGACTTAAGGATATATATATGGAGCAGTTATATACTATGAGCCAGCCGGACAGGGACCCAAGAATGAGGGTTATAGATATTGCATATATGACACTTATACCTGTAGATACAATGAAGCCGCAGGCAGGGGATGATGCCAGTGAAGCATTATGGTTTGATATAACATTTGATAATAAGCTGCTTACTTTCAGTAACAGTGAGAAGAATATTAACATAGCCTATTCACTTAAGGAAAAGATATTTAATAACGGAAGATTAAAGGTTAAGAATTATATTCCTGAGCTTATCAGTGAGGAAGCACTTGCTTTCGACCATGCACAGATTGTTCTTGAAGGACTTATGAGATTAAGAAATAAGACAGAGTATTCTGACATAGTATTTAATCTTATGCCACAGGAATTCACGCTTCCAGACCTTCAGAGAGTATATGAGATCATACTTGGCAGAAAGCTTTATAAGACGAATTTTAAAAGAAATGTTGATAATAAAATAAAATCACTAAACAGAAAAGGCGTTTCCATAACTGGCAACAAGGCTTCGGAGTTGTATGAGTATGTTCCTGACTAAAATGAAAAGGATTAGGCGCACCACATACATTGTAAGAGAGGGATGTGCGCAGAAAAGAGGAAAATTATGAGATTACATCCAATAATAACAAGTTTATTAGAAACAGATATGTATAAGTTCAGTATGGGACAGGCGATATATCATCAGTTCTCAGATTATAAGACAACATGGACATTCAAGTGCCGTAATAAGGACGTACATTTCACAGAGGAAATGGTTGAAGAGATAAGAGAGCAGATAAAGCATTTTTGTACATTGAGATTTACAGAGGATGAGCTTGATTACCTTGAAAATGTAAAGTGGATGAAGGGCAGTTATGTGGACTTTTTAAGATTATGGCAGGCAAGATATGCAGATTTTAAGATAACCACGGATGCAGAATGTGGACTTAGTATCGAAACGTTTGGTACATGGCTTAACACATCAATGTATGAGATACCAACGCTTGCTATCGTAAATGAAGTGTACTTCAGAATGGCTTACGATTATGATGAACTTCTTGACAGCTTTAAGGAGAGATTATCGGCTAAAGTGGCAGCACTTGAAGCAGATTCCGCTGTTGAAACAGAAGGAGAAGAAACTGTATACAGATTAGGAAGCTTTAGTGAGTTCGGACTTAGAAGACGATTATCAGCTGAGGCACAGGAGCTTGCCGTTAAGGCTTTGTCAGAGGCTGACTATAAAGGCAATTCATTATTTGTAGGAACAAGTAATGTTTATCTTGCAAAGAAATATAATCTCACACCAGTAGGTACTATGGCACATGAGTGGATTATGTGTACGGGACAGGGCAATCACAAGCACAATCCGGCATATTCTAACTGGTATGCACTTGATGCATGGGTAAGGGAATATGGCATACTTAATGGTATAGCACTTACAGATGCAATAACAACAGACTGCTTCTTAAAGGATTTCCAGCTCACATATGCAACACTTTTTGGTGGCGTAAGACATGACAGCGGCGATCCTTATGCATGGGGTGAGAAAATGCTTAAGCATTATGAGAGTCTTGGAATAGATGCAAGAAATAAAACTCTGTTATTTAGTGACAGTCTTGATTTTGACAAGGCTGACAAGCTGTATAGATATTTTAATGGCAGGGCAAAGGTAGCATTTGGAATAGGAACGTATATCAGTAATGATACGAGGGTTCCAGCACTTAATATCGTTATGAAAACGACAAAGTGTAACGGAATGGATGTTGCTAAGATATCAGATAACCCTGGCAAGGGTATGTGTAAGAATCCTGAATACGTTGAATATCTGCAAAGATGTATAGACTGGAGAATGAACAACGACAGATAAATAAAAGAATAATCCGCAGGCATGAAAGCAGGGGCTTTTGATAAGAACATCAAAAGCTCCTGCTTTTTAAAAAACATATAAGAATATAAAATAAATCAAATAAATATATTGACATGTTAGAACTAACATGTTAGTATGTTATCAATAAAGAAATGCTGTAACAGTAATAATATAATTGTTATGGCTGCCACAGTTAATGGGTAACATAAAAGGTGGATGATCATTTTTTATTTAAGGAGGATTTTTTATTATGGATATGACATTAAGATGGTATGGACCAGGATATGACAGTGTAACACTTAAGCAGATAAGACAGATTCCGGGGGTTAAGAATGTTGTTACAACACTTTTCGGCAAGCAGGCAGGGGAGTTATGGCTGCCAGAAGAGATAGCAGAGCTTAAGAGAGTGGTTGAAGCGGAAGGCTTAGGAATAGCAGGTATAGAGTCAGTTAATGTTTCAGATGACATTAAGATTGGTACAGCTAAGAGAGATGAGCATATTGATAATTACATCAAGACATTACAGGCACTTGGTGAAGCAGATATTCATATGGTATGTTATAATTTCATGCCAGTATTTGACTGGACACGTTCTGAGCTTGCAAGAGTAAGGGAGGATGGTTCAACAGTTCTTGCTTATAATCAGGATACAGTAGATATGATTGATCCAGAACACATGAAGGAATCAGTGGCAAAGATGTCTAACGGTTTCGTTATGCCAGGCTGGGAGCCAGAAAGACTTGATCATCTTAAAGAGCTTTTTGAGATGTATAAGGATGTAGATGCTGATAAGCTCTTTAACAATCTTGTATATTTCCTTGAAGCTATCGGACCTGTATGTGAGAAGTATGATATAAAGATGGGTATCCATCCGGATGATCCAGCATGGCCTATATTCGGACTTCCAAGAATCATGACAGGTAAGGATTCTGTTACAAAGCTTCTTGATGCAGTTGATAAGCCTTATAATGGCATCACACTTTGTACAGGTTCATTTGGTTCTAACCAGAATAACGACATCTGTGAGATTATTAAAGCCTGCAGAGGAAGAATACCTTTCGCACATGTAAGAAATCTTAAGTATAATTCTCCAAGAGATTTTGAAGAGGCTGCACATTTATCAACAGATGGCTCTATGGATATGTATAAGATCATGAAGACTTTACATGATACAGGTTTTGATGGTGTGATCAGACCAGATCACGGAAGAATGATATGGGATGAGGTAGCTATGCCAGGCTATGGTCTTTATGACAGAGCATTAGGCGCAACATATCTTAATGGCTTATGGGAGGCTATTGTTAAGTCAGAAAGATAAATCGTTTCAGACATATATCAATTGATTAGTTTATGTCCGTAAGCAGGGCAAGAATGGAGGATTATTATGAAGCTTTCAATAGAAGGTATTAAGGATAAAAAAGAATGGGAAAAGGCAGGGATAAAGCTTCCATCATATGATGTTGAGAAAGTTGCCACAGCAACAAAGGAAGCACCTGTATGGGTTCATTTTGGAATAGGTAATATTTTCAGGATTTTTATAGGTGGGATAGCAGATTCGCTGCTTGAGCAGGGATTATCAGATAAAGGAATCACTTGTGTTGAAACATTTGATTATGATGTGGTTGATAAGATATACACACCATTTGACAATCTTGTTATGGCTGTTACATTAAAGGAAGATGGAAGTACAGATAAGAAGGTGCTAGGTTCTCTTACAGAGGCTGTTAAGGCACAGTCAGCAGTAGAAGAAGACTGGTCAAGATTAAAGACAATATTTGCAAGTCCACAGCTTCAGATGGTTTCATTTACAATAACAGAAAAGGGATATGCGCTTCATGATGCAAAGGGAGAGTTTTTCCCATTCATCAAGAGTGATATTGATAATGGACCTGATAAGGCATCATCTGCTATGGCAGTTGTAGCTGCTCTTTTATTAGAAAGATTTAATACATGCAAGGCACCTTTAGCTGTTGTATCTATGGATAACTGCTCACACAATGGTGAAAAGTTAAGAAACTCAGTGACAGAAATGGTAAGTGAATGGGCAAAGAAAGGCTTTGTTGGGGAAGATTTTGTTAAATATGTCAACGATGAGAATACGATATCATTCCCATGGTCTATGATAGATAAGATTACTCCAAGACCAGCAGATTCAGTTGCAAAGGCATTGGAGGATGCTGGCGTTGAAGCTATGGCACCAGTTATTACATCTAAGAGGACTTATATAGCTCCTTTTGTAAATGCAGAGGGACCACAGTATCTTGTTATAGAGGACAGATTCCCTAATGGAAGACCACAGCTTGAAAAGGCGGGGGTTTATATGACAGACAGGGATACTGTTAACAAGGTAGAAAGAATGAAGGTTACTACATGTCTTAATCCGTTACACACAGCACTTGCAGTATATGGCTGTGTATTAGGCTATGACCTGATAGCTGATGAGATGAAGGATAAAGAACTTTCAGAGCTTGTAAGAAGAATAGGACTGGTTGAGGGAATGCCAGTTGTTACTAATCCAGGAATTATAGATCCTGTTAAGTTTGCGGATGAGGTTATTAATGTCCGTATACCTAATCCATTTATGCCGGATACACCACAAAGAATAGCAACAGATACATCACAGAAGGTCGGGATAAGATATGGAGAAACAATCAAGGCATATGTAGCTAAAGATGGAAGTGCAAAGTCGCTTACAGCTATTCCACTTGCAATTGCCGGCTGGTGCAGATATCTTCTTGGAGTGGATGATGATGGCGCTGCTTTTGAGTTATCACCAGATCCTATGGCTGATGAATTAAAAGACAAGATTAAAGGTATTATATGGGGTGAGCCATCATCTTACACAGGTCAGTTGAAGAATTTGTTGTCAAATGTTAATATATTTGGTATAAATTTATACGAAGCAGGAATCGGTGATAAGGTTGAAGAGATATTTGTAGAAGAAATATCAGGAAAAGGTGCAGTAAGAGAAACACTTAAGAAGTATCTTTAATTTATATAAATACATTGCCGTTCAGAGCTTGGAACTTATTTGTTATACAAGCCCTGGGCGGTATTTTGTTATATGATGTAAAAAACAGCTATATCTGCAGCTATACATATCATCATAAGGATTATTTTCTGAAAAAGGAATCATTTATCAATATACAGAAAGGTTGTACAGATATGGAGAAATCATTAAACGAAGAAACATATGAAAAATTAAAATACGATATAATGAATTTTAAGCTGCTTCCGGGAGATTCCATAAGTGCCCAGAAGATTGCTTTAAGATATGATGTATCAAGAACACCTGCAAGAGAGGCAATAGTTAATCTTGAAAAAGAGGGACTTTTAAAAATCATACCACAGTCTGGAACATATGTAGCCTGTATTAACTGTAAGCGTTCGGAGCAGGAATGGTTTGTCAGAAAAAGTCTTGAGATTGGAATGGTGGATGCAATATTTGAAAATGCCAGCGATGATATGCTTGATAAGATGACACAGCTTAATAACCGTCTTATTAACTATAAAGAAGAAGTGGAAAATATTCCAAGAATAGAGATAGATAATGAATTTCATAAGTTGATATACGAATGTTCCGGTGAAAAGCTTGCCATGAATATAATCCAGACACAGATGAGCCATTATAACAGGATAAGGTATCTTGCGGAATTAAATAAAAGCATAAGCGCAAAGACCAATGATGAACATGAAATGCTTATAGAAGCAATAAAAAATAAAGATAAGAGAATGTATCTTCGTGTTATAAAGGCACATATAAGCAGAATATTTAATGAGCTTGATAAGCTTAAGGGAATATATCCAGAATATTTTGAAAAAAACTGACGTAATATAATATGATGTGAGTGTCAAAAGTGAATTTTGCTACTTACATCATATTATCCTTACGGCAGTTTTTTTGATTTATAGCTTATTTGTGTTGTATCATTTCACGGTATTGCGTAGGAGTCATGTTTTTAAGCTTTTTAAAAAGCTTGGTAAAGTAGTTCACATCGTTGATGCCACATTGTGCGGCAATATCCTGGATAGCTGACTGTGTTGTGTTGAGCAGATATATTGCATGCTCGATTCTTTTATTGTTTACGAAGTTTGTCAGAGTTACTCCCGTTTCTTTTTTAAAGAGCGTTGATAAATAACTGCTGTTTAACATAAACTCTTCTGATAAAGCGTTAAGGCTTAAATCAGCTGTGAGATTAAAGGATATATAGTTGATTATATTCTGTATAGGCTTGCTATATGCCCGTAATGAGTATGACTGGACAAGAAGACAATATTTTCTTGTCATTTCATTTTCTAATACTTCAAGCTGTGCGATTGATGTGCAGTCTTCAATTTTAATTGCAAATTTGCGCGATATTTCATCCAGATGTACTGGATGTATATATGCAGTCTGTGCAGCTTTACGGCAGATTGTATTTAGTATGATCATAAAGTTCTTTCTGTCACGAATAGAGTCAGATAAGCGTGGCTTTATATTAGCAGAGTTAAGATGTTCCATACTTTCAATTGACCTGTAATCTCCATGTGCTATACATTCCATAAGAAATGCTTCATTTTTATAGTGGGATTCCAGAACTTCGATAGATTTTTTTGTAGGCTCAGGTGCCTCTTCTTTATACATATATTGTGTTGAATTTTTATTAAGTATATGTTTTTTTTCAATAGTATAATTATTACCCCAAAGCTTGCTGCAAAGACAGCTTATAATAGCTGTAATACAGCGTTCATCAGCAAATACTGGAAGAGCAGAGTAGTACAGCTGCATAAACTCATTATACTGCACAGGAACTGAATTGTAAGAACATAAGTCATGTATTCTCTGGTTAGTGTATCGTTCATATGAAAATGGGCCTGCTATGAATACTCTTGTGCTGTCCGGAAGCTTAATATGTATATATTCACATGAAAAGCTGTCATGTATAAATAATGCAGTATTATCCCTGTTATAGGAGCTGATGAACTTGCTGAAGTTTTCTTGATTATTCATATTAGCATTCTGGGTGAAAATGTTATTTCTAAGTCCACCATCAATTTGATTATCCCATATGTAAGGAGTGTCAATAATGTAGGATGGAATTTTTATTTGCGATAAAAGCTCAATTGTATAATCTAAATATATTTTATATTCCATATATATCCCCCAAAACTATGTATTTGCGTTGTTTAAGGATTGCGTGAATTGTATAGCAATGTAGCAATCCTGATACATCATATTATAGCATAAGTTGTATAAAATATTATCTAATAATTATTATTTGTAAAATAATTTTTTGAATTATGATATGTACGTGAAACATAAATTTAATGTCTGTAACAATTATAAAATAAAAAACTAACATGTCACAAACACAATACTAACATGTCAATATAGACACAACTGACATGTTAGTATAATTTAAATATAAAAGGGTATAATTTTTAGTATAAAAATTGCACGGGTAAAAATTGTACGATAAATACTAAATATAGTAATAACAGAAAATGTATAAAAAAGTTATTATAAGACCATAGAAAACAAGCACACAAAGGGGTGCAAACAAATATTTAAAGACGGTCTTTAAAAGAATTCAACGCAAAAATATAAGGTGTACATATTGCATATAAGAATGTGTATGTACAGAAATGGAGGATGTGTAATGAATGATACTAATGGAAAGGTAAAGCCTTTCGGTATAAAAGATAAGCTGGGCTATATGTTTGGTGATTTTGGTAATGATTTTACATTTTTATTATCAGCAATGTTTTTACTTAAATTCTACACAGACGTTATGGGTGTTTCAGCAGCACTTGTAGGACTTATGATGATGGCAGCAAGATTCGTTGATGCGATAACAGATGTAACTATGGGACAGATAGTTGATAGAAGCAGACCTGGTAAGAAAGGTAAGTTCGCTCCTTGGATAAGACGTATGTGTGGTCCAGTTGCAGTTGCTTCATTTCTGATGTATGCAACATATTTTAAGGGAATGCCAATGGGCTTTAAGATATTCTGGATGTTCTTCACATATCTTCTCTGGGGAAGCGTATGTTACACAGGAGTTAATATTCCTTATGGTTCAATGGCATCTGCAATATCAGATAACCCAACAGACAGAACATCACTTTCTAACTGGAGAACAATTGGTGCAACACTTGCACAGACAGCTATTGGTGTTATATTACCACTTGTAGTATATTATACAGATGCAGCCGGTAATTCAGTATTATCTGGTGAAAAGATGATGATTGGAGCATTAATCTGCTCAATAGGTGCAGTTATATGTTATATGCTCTGTTATCATATGACAACAGAAAGAGTTAAGGTAGAACAGAATACACAGAAGTTCTCATTTAAGGAACTCATTAAGCAGCTTGTTCATAATAAGTCATTAATAGGAATTATTGTATGTGCATTAGTATTCTTACTTGCACAGTTATCATTAAGCAATATGAATGCTTATGTATATCCTAATTACTTTGGTAACATAAAGGCCATGTCTATTGCAAGTCTTGCAGGAACAGTTGTTATACTTGCACTTTCAACCTTTATAGTAAAGGTTGCTTCAAAGATAGGTAAAAAAGAATTATCAATTATAGGATGCTTTATAAGTGCAGCTTCCTTCATACTATTATTCATAATTCATACACACAATGTATGGGTATGGGTAGGATTAATAATCGTAGCTACAATAGGAACTTCAATGTTTAATATGGTTATATGGGCTATGATTACAGATGTAATTGACGAGTCAGAGGTTCAGACAGGAGTCCGTCAGGACGGAACAATTTATTCAGTATATTCATTTGCAAGAAAGCTTGGACAGGCTTGTTCATCAGGTTTATCAGGAGTGCTTCTTTCAATAATAGGATATACTACAGCAACAGCCTTTGATCCAAAGGTAGTAGACGGAATATATAACATTACCTGCCTTGTTCCAGCAGGAGGAATGATATTACTTTTACTTGCTTTATGGTTCTTATATCCTCTTAATAAGAAGAGAGTTGAAGAGAATGCAGAGAAGCTTAGAATTAAGAGAAATGAAAAATAAAATTATTATACAAAATTATTAAAATCACAGGAGGAATCAATTATGTTATATCCAATTTTAACAGAATCAAGATTATTAAGTGACTTAAGCGGAGTATGGGATTTTAAGTTAGACAATGGCAAAGGCTTTGATGAGAAATGGTATGAAGCACCATTAAAGGATGCAGATACTATGCCAGTTCCAGCTTCATACAACGATTTAAAGGAAGGAGCTGATTTCAGGGATCATTATGGATGGGTATTCTATCAGAGAAAAATTTCAGTTCCATCATATGTAAAGAGTCAGAGAATTGTATTAAGATGTGCAGCAGTAACACATTATGCAAAGATTTATCTTAATGGTAATTTAATATGTGAGCATAAGGGTGGCTTCCTTCCATTTGAGGTTGAGTTAAATGATGTATTAGAGGATGGTGATAATCTTCTTACAATAGCAGTTAATAATGTTATTGATTATACAACTCTTCCAGTTGGTGGTAAGGCTAATATGATGAGCGGTCTGATGGGCGGAATGGGTGCAGGAGCATCTGAAAAGCCTCAGAATAATCCTAACTTTGACTTCTTTAACTACTGCGGTATCACAAGACCAGTTAAGATATACACAACACCAAAGACTTATATTAATGATATTACTGTAACATCAGATATTGACTTTGGAAAGGAAACACCATCAGCAGTACTTAACTATGCTGTTGATATTGAGGGTGTGGATAAGGATAGCACAGCTTGTAAGGTTGAGGTGTTTGATGCTGAGGGTAATAAGGTTGCAGAGGCAGCAGGAACACAGGGAAAGATTGAACTTGAGAATGTAAAGCTTTGGCAGCCATTAAATTCTTATCTTTACCAGATAAAGGTTACAGCAGGAGAAGATGTATATACTCTTCCATATGGTGTAAGAAGCGTAAGAGTAGATGGAGTTAAGTTCCTTATTAATGAAAAACCATTCTACTTTAAGGGCTATGGAAAGCACGAGGATACATTCCCTAATGGACGAGGAATTAATCTTCCTATGAACACAAAGGATATATCTATTATGAAGTGGCAGCATGCTAACAGCTTCAGAACGAGCCATTATCCATATAGTGAAGAGATGATGAGATTATGTGACGAGGAAGGTATCGTTGTTATTGATGAAACAACAGCAGTAGGTGTTAATCTTCAGTTTGGCGGCGGTGCTAACTTTGGTGGAGAAAGAATCGGTACATTTGATAAAGAACACGGAGTTCAGACACAGGAGCATCATAAGGATGTTATAAGAGACCTTATTTCAAGAGATAAGAACCATGCATGTGTTGTTATGTGGAGCATTGCCAATGAGCCTGACTCAGCAGCAGAGGGAGCATATGATTACTTTAAACCATTGTTTGACCTTGCAAAGGAAATCGATCCACAGAAACGTCCTTGCACATTAGTAAGTGTTCAGGGAACAACTGCTGATACTGATTGTTCTTCTAAATTAAGCGATGTTATATGCCTTAACCGTTATTATGGCTGGTATTTTGGTGGACCAGACCTTGAAATCTCTGAAAAAGGACTCCGCAAGGAGCTTTCAGACTGGGGCAAGCTTGGAAAACCAGTAGTGTTTACAGAATATGGTGCAGATACTGTCAGCGGACTTCACGATACAACATCTGTTATGTATACAGAGGAATATCAGGTTGAGTATTATGAGATGAACAATAAGGTATTTGATGAATTCGAATTCGTAGTTGGTGAGCAGGCATGGAACTTTGCAGATTTTGCTACAAGCCAGAGCTTACTCAGAGTACAGGGTAACAAGAAGGGCTTATTCACAAGGGATAGAAAGCCTAAGATGGTAGCACACTACTTCCGTAACAGATGGAGTGAAATTCCAGAATTCGGTTACAAGAAATAAGCTTGTATAGGCAGAATACATTTGTGCCTGTATAATATGATGTAAGTGTGATACTCACATCATAAAATAAAACAAACATACTAAGTGATTAGTATAAAAACTTTCCAATATTATAGTAACAACAAACAGGAGATATGCGGGATGACTGCATATCTCCTGTTTGTGTATACAATGAATATATAAGATATATATAATGAGCAATAGTAATAATTGTAATTAGAGCAATTATTATGTTAAAATGATGTAAGAGTCAGGATACATTCTGATTCTTTTATCATAAAGAGTATTTTGATTAAAATTTAGTGAGAGGGTAACAGAGTATGCAGTATAAACTTTATAATGACGATTTTGATATAATAATTGATTCAAAAGGATGTGAGATAATATCTGTAGTAAGAAAGCAGGATTCAAAGCAGTATATATGGAACGGCAATCCGGATGCATGGAAAAGACATACACCAGTTCTTTTTCCACTTGTAGGAAGATATAAGAATGATACTTCTGTATATAAAGGAAAAGAGTATCATATGACACAGCATGGCTTTGCAAGAGATTCTGAATTCACATTGGTTCATAAGGAAGATAATGTGATAATAATGAGTCTGACATCAAGTGAAGCAACAAAGCAAAAGTATCCTTTTGATTTTGAACTGATGATAACTCATAGACTTAGTGGAAATAATATAAGCACAATATGGGAAGTAAAGAATACTGGTGATGATGTTATGTATTTTAGTATAGGTGGACATCCGGCATTTGTATGTGGTGATAATGCTATAGGAGCACAGTTAAGGTTTGATACTGAGAATGATAATGTGGCTTATAAGCTGTTATCAGAGGATGGACTTCTTATGCCAGAGGAACATTATCTTACGCTTGTAAACAACAATGTTACAATCACAAAGGAGTTTTTTGATAAAGATGCTCTCATTGTTGAAAACAGTGGGATTAAGAAGGTAAGCTTAAGTAAGGATTGTGAACCAGTTGTAGAAGTTATGTTTAAGGCGCCTGTTTTCGGACTATGGTCAGCAGCAGGAAAAGGAGTACCTTTCGTGTGTATAGAACCATGGTACGGAAGAACAGATGCCATAGATTCAGACGGCAGTCTTGATGCCAGAGAATGGGGCAACGAGCTGGCAGGAGGTGAAACATTTACAGGGGGATATAGATGTAAGTTTCTATAATGTATCTTTAATGATACCAGGGTCAAAAGGTCTAAACCCACATGAGCTTGCCAAATAGTTATAATCAGCAATCAATCCCCAATCTGCCGCCCAGTTCCATCCATATGGAAGTTCTCACGGATGATAAGCTGTGATACTGGAACAATCTCATATCCTTGTTCTTCAAGGCTTGTGAGTACTGTATCAAGGGCTTCGGCAGTGAACTTCGCACCATTATGCATAAGAATTATAGAACCGTTACCAAGAGCTTTATGTTTGGTGACGGTTTTTATTATGCTGTCAACGCCGTAGTCTTTCCAGTCAAGGGAGTCTACATCCCACTGCACAGGATAGTGGTTACAGCCATATACGGTGTTGATAAGCAGAGAATTATAGTCACCATAAGGTGGTCTGAATAGAAAGCAGTCATATCCTGTAAGTTCTTTGATTTTATTATCAACTGCGATTATTTCTTCTTTCTGTTCAGAGGCACTCAGTTTGCTCATTTCCTTATGATTCTCGCTATGATTGCCGAGGTCGTGACCTCTGTTATATATTTCTTTAACCATATCAGGATATGTAGAAACCCAGCCGCCTGTCATAAAAAATGTTGTCTTGACATTGTGCTTATCAAGAATATCAAGCAGCTTTATCGTATCATCAGCACCCCAGGCGGCATCGAATGATATGGATATTTTTTTTTCATCAGTCTGTATACAGTATATAGGAAGTGCTTTCTTGCCAGCGACACAGTTTCCTTTGATAGAACCCCCATTAATACCATCCGAACCAGAGTTAGAACCAGAATTAGAACCAGAATTAGAACCAGAATCCGAACCAGAATTCGAGTAAACAGCTTTTTTAGAACTGGCAGCAGTGTCTTTAGGGTTAAAGCTTGCGTAGATAAAAAAAGCAAAGGCAAGCATGAGAAGTATGGAGGATAAGAGTACAGAAAGCTTAAGGTGTGTTATATTTTTAATATTGCTGACAGCATTGCTGCTGTTTTTGCGATTGATTATATTCATAAGGTTTCTCCGTTATATAAAATGACATATATAATTGGTATAATATATGCACATATAATGTATAATAATTACTTAATAATATTAGTTTTTTAAGAAAGTATGTATACAAGTAAATGTATTCTGTAGTATATTAATCTTAGTATGTGTGCGTACAGCAGGAAAGGATGGTTACTATATGAAATATACTAAGCAGGATATATTTAGAATGGTAGAGGAAGAGGACGTTGAGTTTATCAGACTTCAGTTCACAGATATGTTTGGAGTGCTAAAGAATGTGGCTATTACTTCAAGCCAGCTTGGCAAAGCGCTGGATAACAAATGTATGTTTGATGGTTCTTCAGTAGAGGGCTTCGTAAGGATAGAAGAGTCTGATATGTATCTGTACCCTGATTATGATACATTTGAAATATTTCCATGGAGACCACAGCAGGGAAAGGTTGCAAGACTTATATGCGATGTATATACACCAAATGGTAAACCATTCGAGGGTGATCCAAGATGGATACTTAAGAAAGTGATTAATGAAGCTAAGGATATGGGATATATATTCGAGGTTGGACCGGAATGTGAGTTTTTCCTTTTCCATACAGATGATAATGGACTTCCAACAACACTTTCCCATGAAAAGGCAGGTTATTTTGATTTAGGACCTACAGACCTTGGAGAGAATGTAAGACGTGATATGGTTCTTACTCTTGAAGATATGGGATTTGAGATAGAGGCTTCCCATCATGAGGTTGCACCAGCGCAGCATGAGATAGATTTCAGATATGATGAAGCTTTAAAGACAGCAGATAATATTATGACATTCAAGCTTACAGTAAAGACTATAGCTAAAAGACATGGATTGTATGCAACATTTATGCCTAAGCCAAAGTATGGTATTAACGGCTCTGGAATGCATGTTAATATGTCTCTTGCTACAGAGGATGGAAAGAATATATTTGCAGATGATATTGACAAGCTTGGATTATCAGAGGATGCATATCATTTCATAGCGGGTGTCATGAAGCATGCAAAGGGTATGACAGCTCTTACTAATCCGCTTGTTAACTCATATAAAAGACTTGTGCCAGGTTATGAAGCACCTGTATATATAGCATGGTCAGCAACTAACAGAAGTCCACTTATAAGAATACCAGCATCAAGAGGAAATGGAACAAGGGTGGAGCTTAGAAACCCTGATCCTTCGGCTAATCCATACCTTGTACTTGCTACATGTCTTGCGGCAGGTCTTGATGGTATTAAGAATAAGCTGGAGGTTCCAGCCAGTGTTGACTGCAATATATTTGAGATGACAGAAGAGGAAAGAAAAGAGGCAGGAATAGAAATACTGCCAGATAATCTTTATGATGCGATAAAGTATCTTAATGAGGATAAGTTTATATGTGGTGTTCTTGGAGAGCATATTACAACAAAGTATACGGAAGCCAAGCTAAAGGAATGGGATGATTACAAGACTCAGGTTACACAGTGGGAACTTGATGAATATCTTTATAAGTTTTAATATACGAGGTTAGAATATGTCTACATTGATTGTTGCATTTCCGAAGATAGAGGAGGCAAGGGCTGTAAGAAGTCTCCTTGTTCGTAAAGGATATGATGTGGCAGTTCCTTGTACAAGTGGAGCACAGGTTATCAATCAGGCAGATGCACTGTCTGATGGCATCATTATAAGTGGTTATAAGCTTTCAGATAATATGATTTATTCAGAATTATGCGAATATAAGCCTAAAAGCTTTGAACTACTGCTTGTTGCATCACAGAATCTGTGGGAGGACTGTCAGGATAGCAATGTTGTATGTGTAGCTATGCCTATTAAGGTAAATGATCTGTTATCTACCATAGAGATTATGCTGCAGTCGCAGATAAGAAAAAGAAGAAAGGCCCGTACAACACCAAGGCAGAGAAGCCCAAAAGAACAGAAAATAATAGATAACGCAAAGCATCTGCTTATGGAAAGAAATAATATGACAGAGCAGGATGCGTTCAGGTATATCCAGAAGTGTAGTATGGATAGCGGCAATACTATGGTTGAGTCAGCAACGATGGTGTTAAGTATATATGCAGATGTGTAGGGACAGAAGAGTAGTTAAGGTATATATCAGTAAGGCTTTGAATATCTTCTAAGACCGACATTACAGCATAATATGATGTCGGGGTCAAAAGCCCCCGACTTTGATACCTACGAATTGTTACGTGCTACGCACTCCCACAATTCTCCCCAATATTCGCATATGTGGGATTATCATCCCACTTTTATGCTCATATCGGGGCGGGTCCCAAGGTCTTTCACCCACCTATGAGCAAGCTCATGTGGGTTTAGACCTTTTGACC
>JABLTP010086627.1_pt1 | contig 22229 bp, 26 predicted proteins | sample 7160111 | NCBI WGS metagenome assembly JABLTP01 (sample SAMN14651227, study PRJNA627086) | human gut metagenome | isolation source: feces | host: Homo sapiens
ACTTCCTTATATTATACATCAAGACATAATAAAAACCTATAAAGTAGGTCTCTCTTTTTTTGAGAGTCCACCTTACAGGTTACATTTTAATTTCTTCATCTATTTTTATTAGTCTAATTTAGTTTTAATTATCCAATTGAACAAACAACATTAATTCCCTGATAAAATGAACGGGTCAGACTTAGTACCTGTTCCCGATACTATCTTTACTGTAGATTTTAGATTCATAGATGGGCGAGAGCCGTTCGAATTCCCCGGAGCACTGCCGGCACTGTGGCCTAAGTTGCTGACGTAACGGACGTCCGTGGTACTATATGGTGTTAATGTCCAATAACTAGTATTATTATCAGCTTTAGAAAATTGTTCTGTCATTAATTCTCCTAGCCTTAGTAATCCTATTTTGGCAGTAGTAGTTGACGTTGTTAAGTTGCTACCTGTTATATCTTGATATTTTGCTAATTTATAATTAGTTCCATAGCCTACAGCTCCTAAATACCAGGTTGTATTATCTTCTATCATACTTACTTGGTTCCTAGTTAGATAGGTACCACTTGTCAAATAATCACCATTTAAGAATGCTCCTATTGTATTATCTTTAGAAAATGTTGTATTACTTCCGAATTTTATTTTTTTATAACTGCCACTATCTTTTAGAGGTATAGCACTTGTTATTTTAGTACCTGTTCCATTTTCATGGCTTACTATTCGATACAAATTGTTTTCTCCAGTTCCAAAGCTTATATATTCACCACTATATCTTGTTGATAGCAATGCTCCTGTTGGAATATCATTATCACCTTGAAGTCTATACGGATTATCAGCAGTTCCATCACCGTCTATAATTTTCACGGCAGATTTTAGATTTATAGATGGGCGAGAGCCGATCGAACCCGCCGGACCAGAGTTGTAGACATTGCCGTTGTAGTTGACGCCACGGACGTACGAGGTACTGTATGGTGTTAACGTACACCAATACAAACCATTATTTAAGTATCCTGTTGGTGAACTAGCATTTTTATAACTCATTGTATGCTCATAAATATTTAGTAAACCTACAGCATCTGTGATCATGGTTGTTTTTTCTGGTTTAGTTGTTTCTTTCGTCATAGTGGCATTCCAAACACTATCTATTTTAATAAATTTATCTGGTTCTCTTAAATTACCTAGAAAACCATCTACTGATGTATCATTTAACCACTGTTCCATATGGCTACCTTGAAAAGCTGTATTACCACTAGCATTATATGGAAAGGCTGATATATTCCACTGTGTTACTAACTTTACAGAGTTATCAGAGGGATCTATTGATACTGCTCTCCATAGTTTTCCACTATACCAAATATAGTTGTTAGGGTCTGTTCCTGTAATAAATGTCTGCTCAGGATCTGTTGTATCTATTGTTCCATTATTACCTACTCCTGCTAAAAGTGTTCTACTTACTGTTTGATCAAATTGTTCTAAAGCACTTGCTCCACTAGGTAATGTTAAATTAGAATTAACTAATCCCATAGAAGAGCCTATTCTAATAGTTTTACCATTTGCACCTGCTATTTTTATCTTGTAAGTTAAACTCTTTCCTTTATCTACTGATACACCTGCTATTGATGGAATAGTGGGACTATCAGACTCATATCCTATATTTATTGAGGAATCTGATAAAGTATAATAATATAGTGAGTTTTTAACTGTTCGATCACTAGAGTTTGTTACTGTAACAGTTAGTGTATCATTATTTGTAGATGGTGTATATTCTATTACTCCTGCCCCATTAATATTTGCAGTATTAGAACCTATTGCTAGAGTTCCTGTTAAATTACCTGTTACTACACTATATTTTTGTACTCCTTGTACAGTAAACCAAGCATAAGAGAAATACCCAACCATCATTAAAGCACTTACTCCTAATAAAATAAACATATAAGTTTTAGAAATATTAGTACTAGATAATTTCTTAATTAAATTTTTCATTTTTATCCTCTCCATATTCTATATAAATAATAACATAAAATAATATACTTTTGAAGATATTTTTTACTAAAATGGAAAAAATAGTTATCTTTTGCATACATTAAATTGAGGAGGGATAAGTTTGGCATCATTCAAAGAAATTGTCACTAAAGCAGTAATTGGTAAAGGTAAAAAACAATTTACTGATAACTTATCATTACAAGCTTTAAATACCCCTACTACTGTCTTAGGTTGTTGGGTAATTAACCATAATTTTAGTGGTGAAAAGATTAATAATATTGTAAATATTTCTGGTGGTTATGATATTAATGTTTGGTATTCTTATGATAACGATACTAAAACAGAAGTATTAAAAGAACATCATGACTATAATGAAGTAGTTACTATTCAAGGTGATACTAGTACTAATTCTAATGAGGAAATTATTATTAGAAACCTATCTGGTCCTAGTTGTATTAAAGCAGAAATTAATGGTAATAATATTTTAACTACTATTGAGAAGACTCTTGGTATTGAACTAGTTGGTGATACTAAAGTTAGAATTAATGTTGAAGATAGTTATAATGATGACTGGGATGAAATAGCTGATAGTGATGAAGCTATTGACAGTCAAATAGATAATGAAGTAGTAGAAGACTATATAAGTGACAATGAAACTACTCCACTAGACTCTTAAAAAGAAAAGACCTTTCCTTAAGATCTTTTCTTTTTGATTAATAATTAAGATACTTTATCTTTATTAGCTAACCAGTGTACAATATCTTTTATTATAATTCCTTCATAAGGATAACCATCATTTTGTATTTTAACTACAAAATACCATAACATTCACTCCAAAAAAATCAATTTTTTTAAGTTTTTGAAGTAAACTAAAAAAGGCATAACCTAATATTTCAAGTTATGACTTTTTAATCTTAGTAAGTTCAAAGACTTTATCCGCCTGATTACAAACATTTTCTGAATGAGTTACTATTATGATACATTTATTATCTTTATGAGCTAAGTCTTTAAATTGACTAGCTAAATTGTAATTGTTAAACTAATCTTGGAGGCAACGATATGAAATATATTATTAATATTTTACTAGCTATCACTTTAACTCTTACTATTTTATCTTTTAGTATTACTCCTATTTTTAAGAATAATAATTTAGAAACTATATTAGAAGATACCAACTTATTAGAGGAAGTAAAAAGTTTAAGAAGCAATGACGATAATAAAATAGGAATTATAATTGATGAGTTTTATAGTACAATGAAAAAATACTCTATCCCTACTATTTTAATTGATAAAATAGTTGAATCTAATTCTTTCAAAGCTTTATTCTTAAAAGCTTGTAACAATATAAAAGACTATATAGTAACTAATAATTCTACTACTATTCTCACTACTGATGATATTAATGAAGTACTTAGTAGTAATATTTTATTTGTAAAGAAGGATACTTTTACAAGCCTTTCTAAATCTATTGCAAGTAAATTACCCACTACAAAAGAGCTTACTAGTAAGTATAATATACAAATAACTGTTTTGAGAATAATGAATTCTATACTTACTAAAGTAATACTTATAATTATTGATTTATTATTAATTACTAGCTTAATATTTTTAAATAAGGAGAGGTATAAATATCTAAAATACTTATCTATAAGTTTAATTACAAGTATCTTTATATCTTTATTAATTTTACTTATTATTCCTTATTTTTCTTCTTTAGAATCATTGTTAAGAATATTAACTATCTATATAATTAAATCTATTTCTATATATTTATTAATTATATTTTCTATCAGTATTTTATTATTAATTATATATTATAAGAAAAAAAAAGAGCTGTCCCTAATCACAGTTCTTTTACTATATCATGAAAACTTGAAGATAATCCTTCTTTTATTAGTAATAAGTTATTATTTAATGCTTCTTCTTTTTTACTATAAATATAATATAGTGGAATAGATTCTAATTCTTTAATTAAAGTATTAATATTATCTAGTAGTTCTTTATCCTGATAATTTCCCATAACATACTTTCTTTGTAGTCTTTTAACTTCTTCTATTTTATTATTTATTTTTTTATTAGATTTAAGTTCATGTCTTAATTCAATATATTCTTTATATAAATTATCTTCTTTAATTGTTTTAACTAATTCTTTAGTCTTCTCTATTATTTCTTTATCTTGATACATATTCACCATCTAGACTCCATGTCTTAGCATCTGTTATTTTAACTTTTACTATCTTACCAATTATATCATCATTACCATTTTTAATATTAACTAGTTTATTAGTATCAGTATAACCAAAGTATTCTTCATTTTTCTTTAATGATTTACCTTCTACTAAAACATCCACTTCGACACCTTCTAGTTTTTTATTGTTTTCTAAAAAGTAGGTATTTACTATTTCGTTTAATTTATAAAGTCTCTCTTCTTTTTCACTAAGTGCTATATCATCTTTCATTTTAGCAGCAGGAGTATTTTCTCTTGGTGAGTAGATAAAGGTAAAGGCATTATCATATTTACATTCTTTTACTAAATCTAGTGTCTTTTGAAAGTCTTCTTCACTCTCAGTTGGAAAGCCTACTATTATATCTGTTGAAATAGCACAATTTTTTATTCTTTCTTTCATCTTATGGAATAAGGTTAGATAACTTTCAATATTATAGCGTCTTCCCATTAGTTTTAGTATTCTATCACTTCCAGCTTGAACCGGTAAATGCACACTTGGCATTATGTTATCATACTTTGCAATAACATCAATCATAGAATCTGTAAAGTCCCAAGGATGGCTTGTCATAAATCTTACTCTTGGAATACCTATCTTAGCGACATCTTCTAAAAGCTCAGCCATAGAATAATTATCATATAAATCTTTTCCATAAGCATTAACATTTTGTCCTAATAAAGTTACTTCTTGATAGTTTTCTTCTTTTAGTTTTTTAATTTCTTCTAGTATATCTTCTTTTTTACGACTTCTTTGTCTACCTCTTGTATAAGGTACTATACAGTAGGTACAGAATTTATCACAACCATAGATAATTGTTACATAAGCTTTAAACTTATTTTTTCTCTTAGTAGGAAGACTTTCTACTAATTCTCTTTCTCTTGAATATACTTCAACTTGTATCTTACCTTCTTCAATTGACTTTATTAAAACATCTGGTAACTCAAAGATATTATGGGTTCCTATAACAAAGTTTAGATATGAATATTTCTCTAGTAAATTATTAACTACTCCTTCTTCCTGAGCCATACAACCACATAGACCAATCATTAAATCTTTCTTTTCTTCCTTTAGATGTTTACATCTTCCTAACATACCAAAAGCTTTATTATGAGCATTTTCTCTAATAGAACAAGTATTTAATAAGATTAAGTCAGCTTTTTCATAGTCATCAGTAAAGGAAAAGCCTAATTCTTTTAATAATCCTGTAATTATTTCACTATCATGTTCATTCATTTGACAGCCATAAGTTTTTAAAAAACATTTTTTCCCTAAAAACTTATTCTTATATTCTTCTTTTAATTTATAGTTTTTCTCCTGATATTCTCTCTTATCTGTTGTTTTTGCTTCTTTATAGCTTGGTAAATGCATACTTCTCACCTCCTGTATAGTATATCAGTTTTTTTATATATTAGTAACTAAAATATCAAATAAGCTTCATAAAATTAAGCATTTATACTTTTTTCTATTATTTTTCCAACCCTTATTTATTTTTAAAAGTATGTTTATCATTATATTCTTCAAATACTTCTATATCTTCATTCACATTTCTAACCGTTTCAGTTTCAGGATCATAATAAGCTTTTAATCTATCTTCTTCATCCCCTGTAAAAAATTCTACTGATGAAAAAGCAGGCTCATTATATATTTTTTGTTTAAATTTGTATTCATATAAATCAGTTCCTGTTCTTTTTATTTCTCTAACAGTAGCTTCATATCTTCTATTATATATTTCCTTTAAGTTTTCATCTTCAAACAATAAATTCATTAAATTATATTCTTTTTCTTCTAAAGTTGTATCATATAGCAATGAAACAAAAGATTGCATCTGTTCTTCCTCACGTTCAGTTAAATAATCTTTCTTAGAAATATTTTCTAGCTTCTTAGCCACTTCAAACATTTTCCCATATAATCTTATATTATCTTTCCAAACCTTAAAAGATGCACTTCCATTAGGTATTCTAAATTCTAATCTTGCTTTATCTTTATCATTTAAATCCCTAATACATGCTGTATTTTTTTTATACAAAAGCCCTAATTCGTTGTCAGAGCGATTAACAAATAAAGCATTTAATACTTCTTCTCTAGTAGCAGTATCTCGTATTATTCTTTTGCCTATTAACTCTGAGATTGGCTTAAATCTACTATTTCTATATATATCTTGTCTCGATAATTGACCTTCTTCATTAGAAATATAAAATAATAATTCTTCACAATTACAATATATTTGATAAAAATTTAAAACAGATTCTTTACTATCTAGATAAGATAATCCAAGATTAATTTGACCGCCACAATTATGGTTTTCTTGATCATAATAAAAGCCAATATCTTGAATTGTTTTAAAGAAAGAAGCTATCTTTTTAATTTCTTCCCCATCATGAAAAACCGGAGGTTTAAATTCTAAACCAAAAGGAACTGTAGCATCAGTATCCGTTATATATGATTCATAAGATGCTTGTGAAGAAATATAAAAATCATTATTAATATTATTGTTAACTTCCACTTCTAAACCAATACTTATTTTTTCATCAATTCCTATTCTTTCATTTTCAAATAATTTCTCATTATCCTTAGTATAATTTGGATTACTATCAATTTCTAATCTTTTTAAATAAGTCTCGGGTAATTTATAAGGAAAATTATTTAGCATATCTTCATGGATTAAGGGTAATACTCTATCGATCATCTTTAAAAGATTATAATTTAATAATTCTTTATCTTTTATATTTTCACAACTGTTTATAGAAACAAAAACTGCATTAAGATATTCTTTAGAAAACTCATTATTAAAGTTAGTAAGTAATGAGCATAGGCCTCTAATACCTGAAAGTATCAAATAATTATTATTCTTTTCATTTTCATTTATTTGCCTATTGAAAGTTTTTATTTCTTTTAAGATAAGTTTTCTTTTCTCATCTTCATTAAATATATTCATATTTAATGAATCACTGTAGCGAAAGAATACTATTCCCACATTCAATAATTTATTATATACTTTTTCTTTTAAAAGTTTTTTTAAAGATAAATCATTTATTGAGGGAATTAAATCTGTCAAATAACAATAATAAATATCATCTAATTTATCTTCTGGTATTTCTAATATTTTTCTATATGCTCCATCTTCTTTTTCTTCTTCTTGACAATATCTAAGAAATGGAAAACTATCTATCATAAAAAATCACTCCTTATTTATATAGTAGTATAACACAACAGTACGAAAAGATAAAAAAAGAAATAAGTAAAAACATAATACTTACTTCGATATTTTCTACTAAAATGTATTTCTACACTTCAACTTCTACCAATACTTCATGAATGATATTATCCATTGAAGTTAGTTTATTCTTCATAAGTTCATTTTTAATATGATCAAAGTTTTCTAAAATCATATTTACTAACCTATCCATCATTGGAAGAAGTTCATTCTTATTTTCTAAATTAGATACCATTATTTCTAAATTAGATAATTTAGTATATTTTCCATATTCTTTACTTTTAATAAATGTTTTATAAAATGATAAGAAACTCATCACGTCTATATTATTAAATCTCTTATCTTCTAAAATCTTAAAAGCTGTTACTAAATTATCTTTTTCAATGGCTATATCAAGAATTGTTTTTCCTTCATTATTCTTTAAATTCCAAGCTAAATTATCATTTCTTTTTAGCTTTTTAATAATAGGTGCAACTTTCATATAATTTCTAGTTGCCAAAATATGTAGTAGTGTATTCCCTTCATTATTTTGATGATTAATAATATCTTCATCTTTACTTAAATACTTAAAAACCAATTCATACTGATGCAGTTTAGCTAATTTCATTAAAACATTATTACCATCATTATCTAAAGTTGCAACACTAACTTTTTTCTTTTTTAACAAGTTATCTACTAGATAGAAATGTCCTTCCTTCATTAATTCAAAAATCAGGGATGGATCCTCTTCACATGCTAATATTGCTTGTTCTTCCGCGTAAAACATTTTAAACACCTCAACTTTTTACGTGACGGCTTTTATTATATCAAAAAAAGCTATCAATGTCAAATGAATGTCTTCCATTCTACTGATAGCTTGTTCCTAATTAATTATTTTATACATATTTTTACAGATACATCAATTCTTTTTAAATTCAAAATAGAAGTCTAATATTCTAACCATGTCACCATCTTCGGCTCCCATTTCTTCCAGTTTTTCATCTATTCCCATTTTTCTTAATTTCTTAGCAAAGCGAAGCATTCCTTCTTCTGTACTAAACTTAGTCATCTTAAATAATTTTTCTACTTTTTCACCTTTTATAACAAAGCAGTCATCTTCTTTTTCAATCGTAAATGGTTCTTCTTCCTTAAACTTATATAAAACATAGTCTTCATAGTCTTCATTCTCATATAAATTAACTTCTCTATTTTTAGAGACTATTTCCTCTAGATAATCAACAACCTCTTGTAAACCTGTTTTTTCGAAAGCAGAAATAGCAAAAATCTTTTTGTCTTTAATATTTTCTCTTAGAACCTTTAATTTTTCTTCACTACCTACCACATCCATTTTATTAGCAACGATGACCATGTCTTTTTTAATTAGTTTTTCACTAAATGATTCCAATTCATTATTAATTAACTGGTAGTCTTTTAAAGGATCATCATGAGACATATCTAAAACATGAAGTAATACTTTTGTTCTTTCAATATGTTTTAGGAATCTATCACCTAAGCCTTCACCTTTACTAGCTCCTTCGATTAATCCCGGTAAATCAGCCATGACAAAGGTATCGTTGTTAGTTGCTCTAACTACTCCTAAATGTGGGTGAAGTGTAGTGAATGGATAATCTGCTATTTTTGGTTTAGCTTTAGATACACTAGAAATAATTGTACTTTTTCCAACACTAGGGAATCCTACAAGACCAACATCTGCTAAGAGTTTTAACTCTACTTTTATTTCTCTTTCTTCACCAGGTTCCCCATTCTCTGAGAAATTTGGTGCTGTATTATTTTGTGTCTTAAAAGCAGTATTGCCACGTCCACCACGTCCACCATGAGCTACTACAAATGATGAGTCTTTTCCCTTTAAGTCAGCTAAAACTAGACCTGTATCCATATCTGTTACTACTGTTCCTTGTGGTACTTTAACAACGACTGGCTCCCTACTTTTACCATGCTGATTTTTTCCTTTACCATTTTCTCCTTTTTCCCCTTTAATTAGTTTTTGATAACGTAAATCAAGTAAAGTATGAAGTCCTTCATCTACTTTAAATATAATATCTGCTCCATGACCTCCATTACCACCATAAGGTCCACCATAAGCGATATACTTTTCTCTTCTAAAAGCGGTACAACCATCTCCACCACTTCCAGCTATTACTTTTAATACTACTTCATCTACAAACATAATAATGTCTCCTTTCTCTAAAAGAAAAAAAGCAACTGTATTACTCAGCAACTGGGTAAACAGATACTTGCTTTTTGTCTTTACCTACACGTTCAAATTTAACAATACCATCTACAGTTGTAAAGATACTATCATCGTTACCACGCTTAGTATTAACTCCTGGATGAATCTTTGTTCCTCTTTGACGATAAAGAATGCTTCCAGCTGTCACAAATTCTCCATCGGCAGCTTTAGCTCCTAAACGTCTACCGATTGAATCACGTCCATTTGAAGTTGAACTTTGTCCTTTTTTATGTGCAAAAAATTGAATGTTTAACTTTAATAATTCCACGTTTGTCTCCTCCTTACTTTATCTCAATATTATCTTTATAGTTTTCTTCTAATTCCTTTAATAAAGAAATCATATTGCAAATTAGTGTATCTACTATTTTATCTTGTTTGCAAATATTTATTGTTAATCCTTTTTTATCTACTTTATAAGTTAAGGCCTCCTTATCTAGTGACAAGATTCCATTAACTGTAGTAGTAACTATCGAACTAGCTGCACTGCAAACAATATCTTTACCATAATCAGCATACATAGCATGTCCTAATATTGCAACTTTCTTATAAAATCCATTTTCTTTTGTTGTTTTAACACTAATCATAATTATCCATTAATTTTAGTAATCTTAATTTTTGTATAAGGTTGACGATGTCCTTGAGTCTTACGATTACTTCTAGACTTATTCTTATACTTGAATATACGGATTTTTTTACTTTTACCATGTTTTAAAACAGTTCCTGTTACACTGGCACCATCAAGATAAGGAGTTCCAATTTTTCCATCGATCATTAATACTTCATTGAAAGTAACATCTTTTCCATCTTCTACTTCTAACTTTTCAACAAAGATTTCGTCTCCTTCACTAACACGATATTGTTTTCCACCGGTTTTAATAACTGCGTACATTTTAATACCTCCTTTTTTACTTAAGACTCGCTCTTAAGGTACAAAATACTTTTTTGTTTCTACCTTTTCAATGCGGTTTGAGAAAGAGGCCTGCTCTTGCTACAAACACCATGATTTTACCATAATTTATTAAGCTAGTCAAACTGTTTTGCTTATTTTATAAGACTTTTTTCAATATTTTGTTACTTTTTTCTGATATACTTCTTTCTTTTTCTAGTTTTAGTCCCTCAAACAAAGTTCCTTTATAAATAGGAATACTTTCTTCATCTAAAGTATTTAAGACCTTAGTAAGTAATTTTTTATCATAACTAACCTTCTCATTTTCTAAATAAAAATTAAGTTCATATAAAGATGTTCTTCTAAGCATGTCACCTATTTTACTAGCTGAAATAGTAGTAAATATATCAGGATGAATAGTTATATAATTATCTACTATTTTGTTTATCTCTTCTTGGTCTAATATTTTAGCTATGTTTTTGATATCATATGGTGATAATCCATATCTTTTATAGTGTTCATAAAGATTATATAATTTACTTTCTTTATTACAAATTACAATATCGTTAGCAACTTCATTAGTGATATCTTTCATACCTTGTATTAATTCTTTTACTAGTCTTTCTGAGGTAATTTTATCATTAGTATTCATTTCTAAGTTGTTATGAAAAAACATTCTAAAAAGATAATATAAGTCTTCTATTGAAATATCAATCTTATTACAAATTCTTTCTACATTCTTAGCATTTAGTGATCCGATAATCTTGATAATTTCACTTATCCCAGTCTTTAATTCATTCGTATCTTTCATTCTATTTCCTCCAAAGTGCTTAAATTGTATCAATAATTATTATGTGTGTCAATTTGCAAACAACTTATTTGCATAAGAAAAGTTAATTATTTTTAATATTTCTTCGACATATCTATTTCTTTCATTTTGGTATTCCAAATAATAAGCATGTTCCCATAAATCTATACAAAGTAGTGGTGTTAATCCATATAAATAAGGACTATCCTGATTAGTGGTAATTAGTAAAGACAACTTTTTATTATTATCGGTTACTAAGAACAAGTAGCCACTTCCTTTTAATTCTCTAGTACAACTTTTTATTTCATTATACATATTATCTAAATTTCCAAACGAATTATTAATTGCTAATAATAGATTAGAGTCTGGTAATTTCTTTTCTTGTTTTATAGATTCAAAATATAATTCATGATTGACTACTCCACCTAAGTTAAATAAAAAATCATTTTTATCCTCCTCATTAACGATATCAAGATGGTTATATAAGTCTATTAATTCATAGTTAGTAGAAATATTGTTTTTAATGATAATCTTATTTAAATTATTTAAATAGGTTTTATAATGTTTCTCATAGTGATAAGCATTAGTTTTAGTTGATATAGTAGGTTCTAATTGATAATATAAAAATGGTAATTTTTTAGCTTTGTACATCTTTTCCTCCCCTATAATAATACGAATTAAATTTTTTTTCATGCAAAAAAGCAAAAATCTCTTGCACGAGTATAAAAAATATGTTACTATTAAATGGCAATGGAAGTTCTGGACCCTTAGCTCAGTTGGTTAGAGCATCCGGCTCATAACCGGGCGGTCGATGGTTCGAGTCCATCAGGGTCCACCATTTTTATTCGCGGGTATGGCGGAATTGGCAGACGCGCTAGACTTAGGATCTAGTGTCATAGACGTGCAGGTTCAACTCCTGTTACCCGCACCATTAATGATTTAACCCTTATTTAATAAGGGTTTTATTATGTCATAAATTAACTACCTCTTATTTTTATTATAAGAGTCTATTATATCAAAAAAAGTCATAAAGATTGTAACTTATGACTTTTTAATAAAATCTATTTTAATTGTATTTCTTCATTATTCTTAAGGTATTTATAATAGTTAATAAAGTAACTCCAGTATCAGCAAAAACTGCAAACCACATATTAGCTAAACCAAAAACACTAAGTAATAGAATTAAAATTTTAACAGTAATAGCAAACACCAAGTTTTGTATCATAATATGTTTAGTATATTTAGAAATATCAATAGCAAGTAAAATCTTTGAAAGGTCATCTTTCATTAGAACAACATCACTTGCTTCAATAGCTGCATCTTGACCAACTGCTCCCATAGCAATACCAATATCTGCTCTTTTTAATACTGGAGTATCATTAATTCCATCACCAACAAAGATAGTAATAACATCATTTCTACTTACTTTTTCATAATTAGAGAATTTATCAGTTGGTAACATCTCATACTTAATTTCATCTATTTCAAGTTTTTTACCAATAGCAAGAGCGATTTCTTTCTTATCACCAGTAAACATATAAGTCTTTATTCCATGTTTCTTTAATCCATCAATTGTCTCTTTAGCATTTTCTTTAATACCATCATTTATAGTAATAGATGCGATATGTACTCCATCAATATTTAGATGAAGAATAGTATCATTATCACAATCACATAGACTTTTATTTCCAATTAATACTCTTTTATCATCCAAAGTAAATGATATACCCTTACCTTCTATTTCCTTATAATCTTTAATATCCTTATTATTTACTCTCTTATTACTTAAAGAAAGGATTGATTTAGCAATTGGATGATTTGAAAATGATTCACCTTTTCTAAGTATTTCTATAACATCTTCCCTAGTATAAGAGTCATTGGAAATATCAATACTTTCTACCCTAAAACTCCCAGTAGTAAGAGTACCTGTCTTATCAAAAATAATATTTTTAGCATTACTTAAATTATCTAAGTAGGTGCTTCCTTTTATTAAGATACCTTTCTTACTAGCTACACCTATACCAGTAAAATAAGAAAGTGGTACTGATATAGCAATAGCACAAGGGCAAGATATAACTAAGAAGGTTAATCCTCTATAGATACTAGACTTTAGTGTTACATCAGTAAAAATTGGCAACATGATTATAACTAATATAGCAAGTATTATAACAGCCGGCGTATAAATCTTACTTATTTTAGAAATAGATGTTTCCATCTTTGTTTTTTTATCAGTGGCTGATTCTAGTAACTCTAATATTTTAGCAACAGTTGAGTTTTCATATAAAGCTGTTACTTTTATTTCAATAACATCTTTTTTATTAATACTCCCTGATAATACTTTAGATGATGCTTTAACATTCACTTCTTCACTCTCACCTGTAAGAGCTGAAGTATCAAGTGCTGACTCACCCTTGATAACTACTCCATCAAGAGGAATCTTTTCTCCTTTTTTTACAATTAATATATCTCCTACTTTCACTTCTTCTACTCTTACTTTTTGCACCTCATTATCTTCCTTCTTATTAGCGTAATTTTGTTTAATATCAAGTAGACCTTTAATAGATTTCCGAGAATTATTAATAGCTTTCTCTTCTAGTACTTTACCAATGGTATATAAAGTTACTACCATCATTCCTTCTAGTACTTCCCCTATTGCTAAGGCTCCAAAACAAGAAATAGTTATTAAGAAATTTTCATTAATTGTTCTACTCCTAAATAATAACTTAATTGCATTAATAGTAGTTTTATATAAAAGAAGACCATAAGATATTAAGTATAAAACTATTTTAATTATGTTAGGTAGTTTTAAGAAATATCCCAATAGACCGATTGTTAAACCAATTATTAAGATTCTTAGAGAAAATTCATTTTTAGTTTCTACTTCTTCTTCTGATAAATAAGCTTCTGGTTCTATTTTTTTTACTAAATTATTAACTTCTTCTAAACTAAATTCTTTTAAAGATTCATATGATAATTTAGAAGTATTAAAATTAACTACTACATTTTGAAAGTCTTTGTTTTTATTTAAACTTTCTTCTATTTCTCTAGCACAATTAGCACAATCTAAATTGTTTATATTATATTTATATTTCTTCATTTGTTTTTCCCTTCTTATGATTAATATGTTCTAAAGCTACTTCAAAAACTTCTTTTACATGATTATCATCTAACATATAATAAACTTCCTTTCCCTCTCTTCTTGTTTTTACTATCCCCATTTTTCTTAGAGTTGAAAGCTGATGTGATATAGATGACTTACTCATATCTAAGCTATTAGCTATATCACAAACACACATTTCGTTATTATCAAGAGCAAATAATATTTTAGTCCTAGTTATATCACCTAATATTTTAAAGAAGTCGGATACATCAGTTAAAGTATTTAATTTTTTTATTTTCTCTTTAGTATTATATACATTTTCTTCATGAATTATATTACAATCACAACTATATTTTTTCATTGTTACCCTCCACATCTTAATTATAGTTGAATATCTGTTCAACTGTCAAGAGTAAAAGAAAAAGAAGTCATTATTTTTTACTTCTTTACTAAACATTTACTTCTTTCTTTTTTATACCAATTAGCAAATAAAGATAGGACGTTAGGATTAGTCTTAGCTAGTTCTTCTTTCTCATCACTTGACATTTCACTAACAGTTTTAGAATACCCTTCAGGAATAAAAACTCCAAATAGCTTAGTATATTTATCACTATTAGTTCCTTGATATTCACTATATGCTAAAGTTCCTTCTTGACTAGATTCAAACACTTTAAAATTATCACCATCGTAGTAAGCTAAACATTCCTTTAATAAACATTTTCTATCAGTTACATTTTTCATATTTTCTAAAAGGCCTTTTATGCCAATAGTATCTAATAAGTTAGTCTTAATAAAAGCTCCAGGAAAATCAGGATTATTTGGATAGTTTTTAACATAAAAGCCAGTATCCATAACAATTAGTGGTTTTACTATATTATCATAAGCACTAATAGCCTTATCAACAGTGATGCAAAATAGATCATTTTCTAATTGTTCAAAGAATCTATAGTTTTTACTGATAACATTAACATCAAGAGTAGCTAATTTTTCTTGTACTTCTTTTAGTTTTGCATAATTATTAGAGACAAATATCAATTCATCTTCTGTCATAATATTCTTCCTTTCAAACAGAATATATTATAGATATTTTCTTCTATTTTAGCAAGCATTTTATGGATATAAATTAAAGTATATATCACTTACACTCTTAGAAATTCTCCTTGTTACCATAGATGAGTAATTGATACTAGAGTTTTCTAATGATGAGTTTGGACTAGTTACTGTTATTGACATCTTTGGATTATCAGTTGGTGCATAACCAATAAAAGCAGTTGATACAGTTGGTGTATCTATTTTTCCATCACCATTACTATCAGTGAAACTTTGACTAGTACCAGTTTTACCTGAAGGATCATGACTAGCATCAATATAGTTTCTACCTAATCCATAACTTTTAGTAGTAACAGCATGAAATCCTTCTCTTACTCTATTTAAATATTCTTCCTTAGTATTAACTTTATTTAAAACATTAGGTTCAAAAGTATAAATTACTTTTCCTAGTGATTCATCATCAGTTGATTTATGTACTTCTTTTAATAGATGTGGTTGATATCTTGTTCCTTTATTAGCAATTGTTGAAACATACTGTGATAACTGCATTGGAGTATAAGTATCATACTGTCCCATTACAAAGTCAAGCAGTAAACCTCCAGCTGTATTATCACTAGAAGTTCCCCTAGACTCAACAGGTAAATCTATTCCTGTTGCTACCCCAAGACCAAACTCATGAAAAGTATTTCTATAAGTATCAAAGATGCTTTTATCAACTTTAAATGGCATATTATAACTATATTGGTATCCAGCTACCTTCATAGCTGCTTTAAACTGATAAACGTTACTAGATAAAGCTAGGGCATCTATATCATTAATTCTACCAAGAGTTTTCCAAGAACACTTCTTTTTAGTACCAGCTAGTTTTATACATTCATCTTGCTGATACTCTCCTATTTTTATAGCTCCTTGATTATAAGCCACTATCATACTAGCTCCTTTTACAACAGAACCTGATGTCATTGGAGAAATAACTACTCCTGCTGTATAATCAATTATTTTATAATCACCTTTTCCATCAGGTAACACTTGTTTACCAGCCATAGCTAGTATTTCTCCAGTATTAGGATCTTGAACAACAACAAAACTTCTATCATAATACTGGGTATTTGGCTGACTCTTTGTTTCTACTATTTCTTTTTTTAATATCTCTTCTACTTGTTTTTGTAACTCTATATCAATAGTTAAAACAATATCATTACCTCTTTTACCATCACTTACAAGTTCTAGCTCATGACGGTTTAATACTTTATATACTTCTTTTTTACCACGTAAATAGTCTTCATACTGCTTTTCTAAATAGCTTGTTCCTACTCTATCATCAAGTGAATATCCTTTTTTTAAATAATAAGCTTTTTCTTCACTAGGTATACCATTATCTGATACAGTTCCAAGTATTGTTCTAAAGACATCTCCATAAGGATAACTTCTTTCCCAGTCAAGTCTTGTATTAAAACCATCTAATGATTTATTATTTTCAGCAATATAAGCATATTCTTCATCTGTTACATCTTTTGTTCTAATAACTTTTTGATCATATGTATATCCTTTATTCATTAAGTAATATAAGTAAGCCGCTTTTTTATCTTCATCAGTAAAACTATTTAATTCATCATCTGTTACTCTTTCAATCTTAAGTTCTAAAATATCATCTTGAGTTAGTTTTCTTTGTTTTACTTTCTCATACTCACTTGCTTTTATTCTTTTTTTCATCTTTTCACTATTTTTTGCTACAAAGAATTCTCTTTTCATCCTATCATTTAATTTACTAATAGAAAGATTTAAGTGAGGAGCTACTTTATAAGCTAAATTAATTTCATCAAGAGCAGTTCTTCCTTTTTCTTTCTGATAATAGATAGTCTTAACCGCTTTATTATCAACAATTACTTTACCATTTCGATCAAGTATCCTACCTCTTGGAGCGGTTGATCCTTCTACTTCTTTAGTAGATAATGCTTCAAGTCTTTTTTCATATTTAACTTGATCTCTTAGCATTACTTGATACAAGTGAAAAGCTAATACTATAAAGCAAAATAAGGAAATAGCTGCTATTGTAGAAAATCTTTTTTGATAGTAGAAGTTAGATTCCATTCTTAATTTATGTTTTTTATTTATCTGTTTTTTACTAGTTTTTTGCTTAATCTTTGGCATCTTACCACTCCTTCCTTAATAGTTTATCACATATTTTAAAATTTATTTCATATAAATTTAAAAGAAGGGATGAGTTTATGATTGAACGTTTTTTAAGAAAGAATATTACTAGTTTAAATCATCATTTAACAATGGGATTTTTAGAGAGTAAAGGTATTTATCCTAGTGAAGATGAATCTATAATTATTACTAATTTTTTAAAAGAGAATTTAGATTTTATTCTTAATGATAGTAATTTTATATATAGATTAAAGGGAATGATTAGAGATAATGTCTTTAATGGTTTACTAACTTTATATAATGATTATAGAGGAAAATATTTTAATTAAAAAAAGAAGATTATGCTTCTTTTCTATCTAATGTTATATTACCAAAGGCATTATTCTTAATATCCTGTAGTATTATATTATATACTTTTTCATAAGATACTATTCCACCACGTTCTAAACAACCTCTTTTAGTACCTATTATATCTAGTACTTCTACTATATCATTATTATTATAACTAACTCCATATCTTTCTTCTACTCTATCTTTATAAAGGTTTGATAATATAGAAAGAGCATAAATAGCTAATTCTTCTTTTGGAAGTATTTCTTCCTTAATTGAAGAAAACAAGGCTAGTTTTTTGGCTTGGTCTTGATTTTCTATTTTAGGCCATAGTATTCCTGGAGTGTCTAAAAGTTCTATATCGTTATTTACCCTAATCCAACTTAACTGTTTAGTAACTCCTGGCTTATTCCCAACAACAGTCTTTTTCTTTCCAGCTATTTTATTAATGAAGGTACTTTTACCAACGTTTGGAATACCAAGTACTAATACTCTTAATCCTCTTGGCTTAAGGCCTTTTTTAGTTCTTTTCTCATTTTCTAATTGTTGATACTTTTCACTAACACTAATTACTTTTTTAATATTATCACCAGTTATTAAATCAACAGGTACTACATCATTACCAAAACTTTCAAAGTAATTAATTATCTTATCAGTCTCTACCTTATCACATAAATCATACTTAGTCATAATTATGATTTTAGGTTTAGATTTTATTATATTATCAACTTCTTCTATTCTAGAAGATAAAGGCATTCTAGCATCTACTATTTCATATACTAAATCTATTAAGTTTAATTTTTCTCCTATTTCTCTTTTGGTTTTAGCCATATGGCCAGGATACCAGTTGATACTCGTTGATGGTAAACTTTTTGTATCTTCGTTCATTTTTTTATTTTTTCTCATTTCTCTTTTTTGATACATATCCATTATTTATCACTTCCATTTTCTATCATTCTTGTTTCATTTAAAAAATTATCAAAGTCTGATTTATATAATTTATCTTGTTTAACTTTAAATTTATCATACTCTTTATAAGCTAATTCTTTTGCTACACTTGCCGATATTTTCCCTGCACTGTGTAATATTTCTTTACCATTAAATTGCAAAAATGCATTCAATTTTTCTACCCAATCTTTCATAGTCATTGCATTATGATTTTCTGCTTGTAATTCTGCATAATCTAAATACATTGTTACTATTCTATTCAAATCTTTTAATTCCTTTTCATTTAAATAGTTTTTTGCAATGTCCACGTCATATTTATAGATCGGTCCATCAGGAGAATTTTTCCAATTGGTTAGTCCCATATTTTCTTTTTCTGAATCAACTCTGTTATATATTATTTCAGCTGCAGTATTACCAGTTATTGCATAATGTAATTTATTTTGAACTGTTTTAAAAAATTCTTTTGTTATTTCTGAATCTTTATCATAATCAACGCTACAGGAAGAATATATATCGGTTATTTTTTGATAAAATCTTCTCTCGCTTGAACGAATGTTTCTAATTCTTTCAAGTGTTTCTTCAAAATAATCCTCGCCAAATATGTAATTAGGATTTTTTAATCTTTCATCATCCATAACTACACCTTTTATCATATATTCTTTTAATATTTTAGTAGCCCAAATTCTAAAGTTGGTTGCTTTTTTTGAATTTACTCTATATCCAACTGCAATAATCATATCAAGGTTATATATCTTTACAGGTTTTTTAGAATTATCAACGTCGGTTTTTCCGACGGTATTATTTTCATCAAGTTCACCACTATTTAATATATTATTAATATGTTCTGTTATTGTGCTTCTTCCTACACCAAACAATTCTGCAATTAAATTTTGAGTAAGCCATATGTCATTTTTTATTAACATTACACTAACCTTAATATCATTGTTTGAATCTCTATATATTAAAAAGTCATGATTAGTTATTTGTAAGTTTTTATTGTCCATTTATTATTCTCCTTTCTTTTAAATTTTTTATTTAATATCAATTTTAACATTTTTATTCTTATCAATATAAATACATTTTACTTTATTTTCTAATTCTAATCTAGTAATATTAGATAAATTTAATTTTTCATTTATAATTTCAATTAGCTTATGTTCACTAATAGATTCATTATTTTCACAAGTTTTATTTCTATAATAGTTAGAGCAATAGTAATAAACTCTTTCTTTTGAAGTTCGTTTTGTCATATTACCGCCACAACATTTGCACTTTAAAAAGCCAGATAAAATACTTATACTTCCATCTTTATTTACTTTAGCTTGTCTATTTAAAATATCTTGCACTTTATCAAATTTTTCTTTACTTATAATTGCTTCGTGATGATTAGGAGTTATAATCCAATTTTCCTTTTCTAATTGAATTTGTTTGTTAACTCTATAATTTAATTTTCTTCTCTTGCCCTGGAGTAATATTCCTGTATAATTTTCGTTTTTCAATATTGTATTTACCATTTCAGGATTCCATTTTTTCATAACTGATACATCTTTATTCTTATCAATATTTAAATACTCGCTTGGAGTTAATATATCATTATCATTTAAAAAGTCAGTAACTTGTCTTCTACTTTTACCATCAAGTATCATATCAAATATTTTTCTAATTATATGTGATACATTTTTATCAATTAAAAATTTATGCTTATCTTTTGGATCTTTTATATATCCGTAAGGAGCTAATTTTCCAACAAATTCACCATTTTTTTCTTCACAATTAGAGAACTTCTTACTTTTTTTGATATATCTTTTGCATACATATCATTAAATAAATTCTTCAATGCTAAATAATCATCACTATAATAATCCGATGAATCAATTTCATAATTTTCATCTACCGAAATTACAGATACTCCCATAGCAGGAAATACCACTTCTACAAAATTACCAGTTTCAATATAATTTCTGCCAAGTCTTGATAAAGCTTGTTTAAGTATTACATCTACTTTCTTATTTTTATATCTTCTAACATTCTTTGAAATTCTGGTCTATCAAAATTAGTACCCGAATAACCATCATCTATATAATAATCAATTAATTTATATTCTCTATGTTCTTTTAAATAATTATCTATAATTAATTTTTGATTAGTTATGCTATTTGATTCTTTTTCATTACTATATTCTTCTTTTGATAAACGAATATATGCTGCTACCTTATATGTCATCTTAATATTACAACTTTCTATAAAATTTCACGAAGAAGATTTTGTTCTTCTTTTTTTATTTCATTTTCAATTATCCATTTTATATCTTCTATCGATTTATCAATATTAAATATGCCATTACCTACTGGATAATAAACAGGATAAACTTTATATTCGTTTTTATTAATTTGTATTTTGTGACATTTTTTTCTATTTTCAGATACAGATATCTTTTTATTTAAAATAATAGAACTAACTTGGTTCCCAAAAGTAATAATTATTTTTGGTTTAATTATGTTTATTTCTTTGAATAATAAATCAAGATATTTTTTCAACACTTCATCAGGCAATGGTCTTGCATCTATTTGTGTACATTTACCTAAATTAGTAATGAACAATTTATTTTTTTCAATTTCTTTGTAAACATAGTTGCAAAACTCATAATCCCATTCTTTTGGTTTCTTTTCTTGAATTTTGTTAAATGTTTCTTCACTTAATAAATCAACTTTATAGAACAACTTCCATATGTTTTTAGTTCCTAACCATGGCGACTTTCTACCTTTCCAAGATTTATCACTGGCAATATTTTTTCCTGTAGGATTCATAAAAACAAAACATATATCAGGATTTTTTTCACATCCACCATTATATATAGAATCTAATTCCTTAGCACCATATTTAACTTGTAATTCATCATAATCTTTTCTTAAATCTTCTATCTTCAAAATATTCACCTTCTTATAAAAAAGTTTCTTTAAGTAGTTCTTACCCAATTTTTCTTCTAATTTTTGTTAATTTTTTATTAAAAATTGTAAAAAGAAATTTAATTAAAATCCTTATAAAATAAGAGTTTTAAATAGAGTTTATATAAGTCGTTCTTTACCAATTGATACTCGTAGATGGTAAACTTTTTGGACTATCATCTTTTTTCTTTTCTGCTCTAATTTTTCTTTTTTGGTACATATCCATTTTAATCACTTCTTTCTATTTTATTTTACCTTAATTAGTATTATAATACCACTCTAATCGTGAACTACCCATCATCTAAAGGTAATGGGCTTCTAAGGAGCTAACGCTCCTATTTAAGAAGTTTGATATTTAAGTTTCCACCTAAGCA
>JABLTP010026143.1_pt1 | contig 22191 bp, 20 predicted proteins | sample 7160111 | NCBI WGS metagenome assembly JABLTP01 (sample SAMN14651227, study PRJNA627086) | human gut metagenome | isolation source: feces | host: Homo sapiens
ACAACATCTGGCGTAATAAGTAAATTATTTAAAAATAAATAAATCGAATCGCATCCTCCATCCAATCCTTTTCCCACAATACCATTATCTACTTCATCGTCACTTAATCCTTGATTTTTCAATATTTGGCTTGCTGAAAAAAATTCAAAATATTCTGATATGTTGCTATAGTTATCATTATTTCGAAATTCTTGTTCAATTAAATTTTCTAGTAATATTTGTGCATTTTTACTCATCTTTTAACCTCCACATACACAATAATTTTCCTGTTATATATTTCACTGCCAAATCCGCCTAATAGTATTGAGTGGCTTAAACTGCGGTTGTCTCTGACAACAATCCCAATGCCACAACCTATGACATCTAATCCACAGCCTAAAACCTACAACATTTTTCTGACCATCCACTTTTTTTCTCCGGTCAGACTAATAAGTAGATATGTTTCCATACAAGAAAGTCGAGCTTTCCGCAAGGCTTCTCTAATGATGCTAACTAAGCAAAAAATCCGGAAATGCGCTACTTTTCAGCCTTTATTTATCTTTTCTTGACAGCAAACACACCGTCTCAACTGTATTACCACTTTCCCACAAAATCTAACCTTGACGATATCATCCACAAATATCATTTAGCGAACATGCATCTCTTATTATATTTATTTCAGATGAATAATAACCTGCATCCATTAATGAATCCTAAACTCATCCAAAATAACAGCCGCCTGCTCATAATTTAAATTGATCAATATTTCAAGTATATCTTCATATGCTTCAATAAGTTCTTGATCCTGTTTAATTTTATCACTATATGTAATAAAGGATTTAAGGATAATCAACTGTACTATTGCTTCTTGTTCTCTTATTGATTTTTTAAATTTATTTACCTCAGATTTTGCATTTTGAAAGCTATTTCTAATAGAAATTAATATTTCTGGCAGCAATTCATCCATATGCATTTGGTAAATCGTTCTCAACAGTTCCTTTATGTGATATTTTCCATACTTTGTAAATTGCTTATTCAAAAATTGCTTATCTACGTATGAATAATTTGTTTTGATTTTACTCCAGTCTCCCGTGCAATATCTCGTTACAGAAAGCATAAGAGATTTATATAACTGTATTCGAACATACTCCTCATCAATGTCATTTACTTTTTTCTCAATATATAGAATTTTCTTTTTACATATATTTCTTCTTTTTGAGTCAACATATGAGTCAAAAAATTCACATAAAAAATTGCCAAAGATATCTTGATAGAACTCAATTGTATCTGTTGTAAATTTTGTAAAATCAATCTCTTCAAATAATATATCGATTGCCATTTTTGCATCATCTTGGGTTTGAATCATTTTCCACTGAAACAGCTCTATGATTTCATGTTCTTGGTAAACATCAAAAATTTCGTGAGCATTATAATTTCTTTTAGTATATTTCCAAATATCAATCACACATAGCAAAATTTCATGAATAACCATTCTAAAAGATTCATTCGTAAAATTTAGGCCGCAATTTGCAACATAGCATATTGTAGATATATCATAGTTACTCATATCAAAAACATCTATCTCTAAAGATTCTTCCTGCAGCAGATACCTATCTATTATCTCCTCTTCGCGACTAGTATAACAATTTCCATCATCATCTTTGATATAACGATCTATTCCTGACAACTTAGGTTGCATATTAGGATTAAATATAAACTCCTTATCTTTCTTACTCACTTTCAAATAATTAGCATTATATTTTTGATGTTCCATCTGATCTTCAGATAATTTAATAATTGTATTAAATACCGCTTGTGCCAAAGTCTCGTGATTAGCTAAATATCTCTTCACGTATTTAGCCATTTCATCAATAACACCATGTTGCCCCTTATACATCAAACAATCCAACACAATTTTCTTTATTTTATTTTTTATCCCAATAGCAACGTCATTTTCCAATTGATTCAATAAAACTGGCATAAGTGCAATATCTGCCAAAAAGTTTCCATTAGAAAACAATTTCTCTATTCCGTTAATCCATATTGTGCAAAACTTTTCCCTTTTCTCATTTTCTAATTCTTGATGATTTATTGCACTAGCAATTAAAAGTATCAAAAGATTTTCATATTGAAATGCCATATCAGTATCCTTCATCAATTCTAAAATAACTTTAATTGCATCAAGAGTTGATGGCAAGTCAATCTGCCCAGACACCATATTATCATTACACTTTTTAATCGCCGCATTTAATCTCTGCTTAGGTTTATTGAATTCTTCTTGTCTTAGAACAATTTTTTCTGCTTCCCCTGATATTTGGGGTTCTAACATAATTATATTGTCGGTTATCTTGGTTGCTTTTGCACCACGCATATCCATTTTTTGAATCTGTAAATAGTCCTGTGCATTTTCTGCATCATTTTTTATAATTGAATATAAATAATCAAGAATTCCATAGCATTTATCCTGAACCATTGAATCAAAATATATCTGTGTATGAGATACATATTCTTGTATACTCAAATCACATTTTTTATCCAACTCATATCTATCTTTAAGCTCAGGTATCCCCATGGTCTTAAGAATTTGCCTTTCGAGCAACTCTTTTGTCGGATTTTTTTTGTACAACATATATCTTGTGGTATCCCAATGAACAAGTTCTATGCTTGTAGCCAAATCCAAAGCATAACCCGGTAATTCGTTTTCAAAGTGCATTCCTATACTCTCAATGATTGTAAGCAATACTATATTATTTGATTTTGAATAAATAGTTTCTTTGACATAACTTGCAAATGCAACAGTGAATTCATGATCCTTTTTACAAATCTCCAAACTGCTTATTATAGCCTCTTTAAGACAAAAAATAACATCTCCTATTAAGGTAGGTACATTGTGATCTCTAATCCCTGCAAGCCACATATTTCCATTTCCCCAATATTCCTTTATTGCATTACTCTCACTAATTTTTACTTTGATTTTTATTACATATTCAGGATTATTAGTTGCATATTCTAATATTACCCTATTTATAAATTGAATTGCCCAATGAAATCCCACTTTAAAATTCAATCGAAACAGATTCCATAAAAATGCATTCTCGTACACTGTTCTATATAAATAATTATAATGTTCAGCTTTCTCACTTAATCCATATTCAAAACCCTTAGACAATCTATCGGCTCTATAGAAATCAAATTTCTCTGCATCTACTTTTCCACGTAACCATAGTATATCAGCTATCGAACACAATTCGCTTGCTAATCCAGCTACCAAAGCAGGATAAGCATTCTTCAATGTCCATTCCATAATATCTTCTGACTTACGCATACTTTTTCTATTTCCATTAATATAATTATTAATCAATGTATTAAAAAACTTTTTTAACCACTCTTCTGAGTTATCTGCCATTCGATAAAGTGCTTCCAAGCAAGACGATATTTCATCTATGATTTTATAATAGTTTTCTTGCTCAGATTCCTGCAACGAATATTCCACATAATATTCCATCATAGCGCATGCATCTGAAGCAATAACTGCCACTTTATCTTCTTGTTTCGCATAATCCAAGCATAACTTAACTATATCATCTCTTCCGATTATATTTTTCTTATATATTTCTTCGTTTTTCAAAAGTCGAATAATACATGGTCTTCCATTACCAATTGGGGACAATTTCATTTGTGGTGATTCTTGTCTAATATGTAATAACTCACCTTCAAATGCGAACAAATTAATATTCTTCACAAAGTCGAACAACATGCCTTGTTCCAGAATCTCCGACCCTTGTTCTTCGAAATAATTATCACAAAACCTTGACTTAACAATTCCAATTTCTGTTTGCCTTTTCCAACTTTGCGGAATCTCATCAGAAAAAGTAAGGCTATATAAAAACTTATCTCTATTTACCTGTATAAACATTTTATTTGAAATCCAAATCTGATACCGTCTATACACACATCGCCCAAGATTTTCTATTTCATCATAGAAGGTCTTATACTTCCCTTTGCACAAATCAAAAGCTTTATCAAAATAATGTTCAAAGCAAATATCTTCGAAAATATCATATTTCAGTCTAATATAATCTCCTTGTTGAGCAATTACACCTTCTGAAAGCAATGCATGCATTATGTCTCTATCTATATCGTCCTTATGAATACCCAACATAAATTTTCTAGCTCTTTCAAACACAATCTTCTCAACAGTTTCAATAACTTTGTTACTGAGTATGCCATACATTCGAGATTTTTCCTCCAAACATATTATGTTTTTCCAAATATATTCTCTTAGAGAATTTTCATCACCTATATTATCAATATCCATCGAATTACTAACTATCAAGTTTATATAAAAGGGCGATTTTAATAAATCAACATATGAATTTGTTTTATACATTTTATGAATAATCGGATATTGCTTCATAAGCAATGCAAGTTCATCTTCTGTTATATCGCCAACTTCATAAATTTTTATTGAAAAATTTGTTTCCAGTTTAATAAAAGCATTTTTATCACTCGTTCTACAAGATGTTACTATGTACACATTTTGATATTCTGCCGCCATATCATACAAATACTGTAATAATTCAAATTTTGTTTCGGCACAGTCCGCAATAAACTCGAGAGCATCAATAAAGAATATTAATTTCTTTCCATTAATACACTCTAAAACGTCTTGGATACAGCAACCCCAAATGTCGTCAATATGACTTTCTTCCAAAAATCTTTCAGCACGAGCATATAAAACCAATTTTTCATTTTCAACATATTTTTTGCATAAAACAGATTTACCGCTACCAGCTCCACCTTGTATTGAAATATATCGCTCATTGTCTTTTGTTATTTTTTCAAGAAATTCATTTCTATCGATTTCATACTCTCCTTTAATCAATCCTTCAATATTTTTCAACCCTGAATTACTAAGTTCCAATGCACCTTTAAATTTTCTGATATTAATATTAAAGTTCTCATACTCATCCTTTAATACCTTGTATAATTTCTTCTGAAAATTAAGATCATTTTGTGCTTTAGTTATAATATCATTTGTAGTAATCAAATTATCTTTAATAGTAAATGAAATACTCCCAATTTGATTATCCCCACTATACTCTCTCACCTTATCAATACTATTATTACTAAGTACAAAAAATACAATATTCTTTAAGTCCGAGCATTTTTTATCTTTTGAATCCCTTATCTTTTCCAATGTAGTTTTTATTTTTGTTGGTACATCTTGTACAGTACTTACCTGCACTAAAAGTTCTCTGTTTTCTGATATCAAATCTACATATGGATAAGTTGCCGTCTCGTCATTCAGATTACTAAACTTCTGTCCGAACCATACATTACATACCTCAATCGCAAATAACTCAAACATTTTTGCAGCATCAAATAATCCGTTTTTATTTGCCATTTTGATTTTTTCATCATATGAAGACATATATTCAATTATGAAACCCATTCTTTCGTTTGAATTCAACATATATTCAATGCTCCTTATCCGTTAGTTTCTTTTAAAATATTTACCTGAGTTCATTCTCAATTTCTTCTATCATTGGCATAGAAGCTCTATATTCCACAGGCAATAAATTTGACAACTTATACTCAGATATTCCTATCGGTTCTTTTGAACTATTTACCGCATATTTTGCAAGGATATTATTTTTGCTTTTGCATATAATCAGACCAATTGTTTTTGCATCAAAATCTGTCTTGACCAAATCATCCACAATATTCACATATGTACCAATCTGTCCAATGTCTCTCGATGTAAAAGCTACTATTTTAACTTCAGCAACAACGTAACAATGCAAATACAGATGATAAAATAAAAGATCTATTTTTTCCTCTGTTCCTTCAATCGGTATTGTATATTCTCTTCCAACAAAAGCAAACCCTTTTCCAAGTTCCATAAGAAATTTTGTGATGTTGTCCATCAATGCGTCTTTTAACTCTTTCTCACTATAATCTTCTCTGATTGCTACGAAGTCGAAATTATATGGATCCTTTGTTATTTCCTGTGCAAGGTCGCTTTGTGGTTCAGACAATGCGTATTCAAAGTTTGAAATTGCTTTTCCCTGACGCTCATATAAATCGGTATCAAGAAAATTTAAAAGTACTGCCCTTGACCAATTATTTAAAATCGTTTTCTTCACAAAAAGTATTGATTTTTCCCTGTCCAATTTACATTTATCAATGATAGCTCTATGATGTCCCCACGGAATCGAAAACAATTCTTTATCCGATAAATCTCCCACAAGTTGTGGAACATTTATTGAATCCTCTTTGCTCTTCAATTCTTCCACAAATTGTGGAAGAATTGGATCACTGTACAATTCATAAAATTTCTTCATATATCTGAGATTCGAACTTGATAAGCCTTGAACCCCTGGCAAAATTGTTCTCATATCTTTACTTAAATTAACAAAAAATCCACTGCCCACTTACTTTCAGCCGACTTTTCTACAATATCTCTTCCTATAGACCAATAGAAACCAATCATTTCCTGATTAACAGAAACAGATGCCTTAATCTGTCTCTGTTTATAGCGTTTTCCTATGTCCTCAATCCACTTCCTATACTCTTCATCCATTTTTATAAGTTGATTCATGTAAACCCCTTTCAGAATTCTGTTTTTTCCCACATCTCTTTATAGGCATTGACATAAAAATTTATACATCCAGGATATGTGCATACAAATCTTCTACACAACTTTTTATACAATTCCAGCATACTCGCATCATCTGCGAAATCTAATAAGTAATCGAGACAATGAGACAATTCTTCTTCTGATACCTCTCTGTTGCACAATTCCTCCACTATGGGTAAATATATTTCATATGCCTGCTGTCTAATCTTGTTGAGCTCAATTACCGCGCTAAATATATCATTTCCCATTCCATTTGACCTCCAAATAACTGATATAATTTCTTCAATAGTTATTATAATCAAAGCTCACAGTAAATAACATATAAATAACGCTCATATTAAATCACCCCAAAATGTTTTAATGCATCCTTTATCGCTTCTACTTTCTCCGCCGTCGGATGCCTTCTCAGCTGTTTCAACTCTTCTTCCATATTAGGTGCATCATACATCGGCAATCCTAAATTTCTTTTTACCTCTGCGATATATGCCGTATGTACTTTGAAGCCATATTTTTCTTCAATATATTCTTGTATCATTTTATATGTAACCCTTGGAGCCGGCTGATATTGCTTTGCCCGCTCCGCAATTTTATCTAAAGGTACCTTTTCTTCACCTTCTCCAAATTCAACTTTCACATCTATATGGCTATCTGGTGACTTGTGGGACAAGAGCACGATGCTTTCAACATGTCTTGTATGTGGAAACATATCATAAAGATACATTGTATGAGTATGATAACCAATCTTTTTAAAGTATTGTATATCTCTAATTTGTGTCGTTGGATCACATGAAATATAAACAACTTGTTTAGGATTTAATATTTTAACCGAATCCATGAATTGTTTGGTTGAACCACTTCTTGGGGGATCCATAATGACAACATCTACTTTATGCTTTTCTTTCGCAAGTTTTTTCATAAATTCAGTCGCATCATCACACACAAATTGAATATTAGAAAGTTGATTCATACGTGCATTGTTTTTTGCATCTTTGATTGCATCCTTATTACTTTCCACTCCAATAACTTGTTTTACTTTTTGTGATAGAATCATTCCGATTGTTCCAATACCACAATAAGCATCAATTGCTGTTTCATTTCCTTTAATATTCAATAAGGACAAAGCTTTGGTATAAAGGTTCACACATTGATCATGATTGATTTGATAAAAAGATTGTGGAGAAATCTTAAATTTCAAACCACACAATTCATCAACAATAAATCCTTTACCATAAAGAACCTTATCTTCATTACCTAAAACAATTGGTGTTTTACGTGTATTGACATTTAAGACAATTGTTTTAACGCTTGGAAACCTCTTAACTAATTGGCTACAAAATTGTTTAGATCCACGCCACATATTTTCATTACATACTAAAACAACCATTGTTTGATTCGTTTTAACACCTCGACGAATTAAAACATGTCTTAATAACCCTTTATGTCTTTTACGATCATAAATAGAAACACGATACTTTCTTAAATAGCATTGTATATATTGTAAGATTTCATCCATAATATCTTCGTGTAATAAACAGTGTTTATAAGGAATAATATCTTGACTATGTTCCTCATACAATCCGTATTCATATTTTTGATTAAAAGCTACAATTGCTTTATTTCGATAACCATTTTCTAATGGTGAGGCTACTGTTGGTTTTACATCTATTTTTAATTTTGTTTTCTTTATTTCTTTTTCTATAAATAATGTCTTTTCTTTTAATTCTTCTTGATATTGATCTTGTGGATAAAAGCATCCTCCACATTTTTTAATTATTGGACATTTCATTTTTTATCACCCTTTACTTGTCAATCATTATAACATAGGTATTATCATTTGATGAAATGATTTATGAGTGTTATAATCTAGCGGAGGTGAAATATATGAGTAAAATAGATATTATTTCTGGCTTTTTAGGTGCTGGAAAAACAACATTAATTAAAAAATTAATTGCTGAAGCATATCAAAATGAAAAAATCGTATTAATAGAAAATGAATTTGGAGAAATTGGAATTGATGGAACATTCTTAAAAGATTCTGGTGTTACAATCAACGAAATGAACTCTGGATGTATTTGTTGTAGTTTAGTAGGAGATTTCGAAACATCATTAAAAGAAGTCTTAGATACGTATCATCCTGATCGTGTTATTATCGAACCTTCTGGTGTTGGAAAATTATCTGATGTTATTAAAGCTGTTTCTACAATCAATAGTGATGAAATGGAATTAGATAATTTTATTACAGTTGTTGATGCTAAAAAATGTCGTATGTATACTAAAAACTTTGGTGAATTCTATAATAACCAAGTTGAACATGCATCATTAATTGTTTTAAGTCGTAGCCAAGACTTAACTGAATTCCAATTAAAAGAATGCTTAGACATCTTAAAAGGATTAAACGATCATTCACCAATCATTACAACTGCTTGGGATAAATTAAATGGTTTAGATATCATTAATGCTTGTGAAGTGAACATTCAAGAAGAATTATTGCATGAACATGATCATGAATGTTGCGGGCATGACCATCATGAACACGACCATGACCATGAATGTTGTGGACACGACCACCATGAACACGATCACGACCATGAATGTTGTGGACACGATCATCATGAACACAATCATGACCATGAATGTTGTGGACATGATCACCATGAACACGACCATGAACATGAATGTTGCGGGCATGATCATCATCACCATGACCATGATCATGAATGTGGTTGTGGACATCATCACCATCATGCAGATGAAGTTTTCAATAGTATCGGATTTGATACTGTTAAAAAATATAACGAAGTTGAATTAAGTGATATCTTAAATAAATTATGTAATGATGATAATGTTTTAAGAGCTAAAGGTTTTGTAGATAGCGGAAATGAAGATTGGTGGTATTTTGATTTAGTACCAGGTGAATTTGAAATTCGTTTAGGTAAACCTATTTATACAGGCCAAGTTTGTGTAATTGGTAAAGACTTAGATGAAAATACAATTAAGGAGTTATTTTTAGGATAAGCGTATGAATAAAACAAGAGTTTATTTGTTTACTGGATTTTTAGAAAGTGGAAAATCTTCATTTATCCAAGATACTCTTCTTGAACAAGGTTTTGGTGAAGATGAAAAAACTTTGATCATTGCCTGCGAAGAAGGTGAAGTCGCTTTTGATATTCCAGCTTTAGAAAAAGAAAATGCTTCTGTTGAATTTATTGAAAACGAAGAAGATTTAAATTATGAAACTCTTCTTCATTTACATCAAAAATACCAACCAACACAAGTTATGATTGAATATAACGGAATGTGGGATAATACAAAATTCGTGGATGAAATTTGTATTGATCAATGGCAAGTTGTTCAAATCCTTACAACGATTTCTGCTGAAACATTTGATCTTTATTACAACAATATGCGTGGACAATTCGTTTATCATGTTACTGGTAGTGATTTAGTTATTGTTAATCGTTGTGATGAAAATACAAAGAAATATCCTATTAGAGGAAGTATTAAATCTTTAAATCCAATGTGTCAAATTGTTTATGAAAATAAAAATAGACAAATTGAAGATTTAACTGTTAATGATTTACCATATAACTTAAATGATGATTATATTGAAGTAAATGATATGGATTATGGTATTTTCTGTATGCATATTATGGAAAATCCTCAAATCTATGAAAATAAAACAATTAAGATCAAAGGTAAAGTGATTGGCCGTGATAAATTAATTGAAAATGGTTTTGTTTTAGGTAGACAAGCCATGGTATGTTGTAGTGATGATATGCAACTTTTAGGTTTAGTATGTATTAGTAAATACGCTAAAGATTTAATTAAAGATGAATGGTTAGTGGTTGATGGAACCATTAGTTTAGAATATGATGAATCTATTCAAAGTAATATTCCTATTTTACATGTTGATCATTTAGAAGGTGCTAAACCTTTAGAAAATGAATATGTTACATTTGATTAAGAGCATTTAGCTCTTTTTCTATTTTATTTATAAATACTTTCATGTATAATGAATAGGCAAAAAGAGGTGGAAAAATGAAAGATTTTTGGTATGAATTAAAACATGTTTGTAAACAAAGTGGTGCTCGATATGGGATTTTACATACTCCTCATGGAGATGTAGAAACACCTATGTTTATGCCTGTAGGTACACTAGCTACAGTAAAAGGGATTGCCCCTGAAATGTTAAAAGAAATGGGATCACAAGTAATCCTTTCTAATACATATCACTTATGGTTAAGACCTGGGGAAGATATTGTTGCTAAAGCAGGTGGTCTTCATAAGTTTATGAACTATGATGGTCCTATGCTTACAGATAGTGGAGGATTCCAAGTTTTTTCTTTAGGAAAAACAAGAAAGATCAAAGAAGAAGGCGTTTATTTTAAAAGTATTATTGATGGTAAGTCTTTATTCTTATCTCCAGAAAAAGCTATCGATATTCAAAACAAATTAGGAGCAGATATGATTATGTCTTTAGATGAATGTGCTCCTTATCCAGCAACTTATGATTATATGAAACATAGTGTTGAAAGAACAATTCGTTGGGCTAAAAGAGGTAAAGAAGCGCATCATAACGAAAAACAAGCGTTATTTGGAATTGTTCAAGGTGGAGAATATCCTGATTTAAGAGAAAAATGTGCCAAAGCACTTGTAGAAATGGATTTCCCTGGTTATTCAATTGGTGGAACGAGCGTTGGTGAACCAAAAGATGTAATGTATAAAATGGTCGAAGATGCGGTTCAATGGTTACCTGAAGATAAACCACGTTATTTAATGGGAGTTGGTAATCCAATTGATTTAATTGAAGCTGCGATTCGTGGTATTGATATGTATGATTGTGTTTTACCAACACGTGTTGCTAGACATGGTGCTTTAATGACACATCATGGACGTATGAATATTAATAATGAAAAGTTTAAAGAAGATTTTACTCCTATTGATCCTGAATGTGATTGTTATACTTGTAGAAATTATACAAGAGCTTATTTAAGACATCTTCATAAATCAGATGAATTATTTGGAAAAACATTGTTATCGATTCACAATGTAAGATTCTTATTACAACTTTCAGAAGATATTCGTAAAGCAATTCAAGAAGATCGTTTATTAGATTTTAAAGAAGAATTTTTAGATAAATATGGTAGAGATGTTTATAAGAGGGCTTTTTAAATGAAACTAAGTGAATTTGATTTTGAACTACCTGAAGAACTCATTGCTCAACATCCTGTTGAAAAAAGAGATACTTCTAGATTAATGGTAGTAAATAGAGAAAACGGAAATATTGAACACAGACATTTTTATGATATTCTTGATTATTTAAAACCAGGTGATGTTTTAGTAAGAAATAATACAAAAGTTATTCCTGCTCGTTTATTTGGAATTAAAGAAGAAACAAATGGACATGTTGAAGTTCTTTTATTAAAAGAATTAAAGAAAGATACTTGGGAATGTTTATGCGGTAATGCACGTATTGTAAAAATGAATACAGTCATTACTTTTGGTGAAGGCTTATTAAAAGCAAAATGTATTGAAATCAAAGATGAAGGTATTCGTGTTTTTGAAATGATATACGATGGTATCTTCTACGAAATCTTAGATCAATTAGGAACAATGCCTTTACCTCCTTATATTAAAGAAAAACTTGAAGATAAAAATAGATATCAAACAGTTTACGCTAAAATTGAAGGAAGTGCAGCAGCTCCTACAGCTGGCTTACATTTTACTGAAGAAATCAATCAAAAAATAAAAGATAAGGGTATTGAAATTCTTGATGTATGTTTACATGTTGGTCTTGGAACATTTAGACCTGTTAAAGAAGAAAATGTTTTAGATCATCACATGCATAGTGAATTCTATATAATCAGTGAAGAAGTCGCTGATAAACTAAATAAAGCTAAAGCAAATGGTCAAAGAATTATTGCGGTAGGAACCACATCAACACGTACTCTAGAAGCTAATATGAAAAAATATGGTAAATTTAAAGCAACAAGTGAAAATACAGATATCTTTATTTACCCTGGATATAAATTTGAAGCTATTGATTGTTTAATCACAAACTTCCATTTACCTAAATCAACATTATTGATGTTGATTAGTGCCTTTGCTTCAAAAGAACTTATTTTCAAAGCTTACAAAGAAGCTGTCAAAGAAAAATATCGTTTCTTTAGCTTTGGTGATAGCATGATGATTTTATAATGAAAATCAATTACGACTTAAAATTCAAAGAAGAATTAGAAAAAATAAAAGGTACAAAACCCACCCTACTTCTCCATGTTTGTTGTGGGCCATGTAGCGGAAACGTTTTAAAAGAAATATCTGAATTTTTCGATATAACTATTTATTACTCTAATTCAAACATTTATCCAGATACCGAGTATTTTCGACGATTTCATGAATTAGAAGATTTTATTCAACGCTTTAATCAAGATTTCAATCAAAATATTCAAGTTGTTGAAAAAGAATATCAACCAAAAGAATATCTAAAAGATATTTCTCAATATAAAGATGAACCTGAAGGTGGAAAACGTTGTTATCTTTGTTATTCAAAGAGAATGAAAGATGCTTATGATTACGCATCTTTACATCACTTTGATTATTGGACAACTGTTTTAAGTGTTTCTCCACATAAAAACAGCCAATGGATCAATGAAATTGGCGCAAGCTTTCCTCAAGAAAAAACACAATTTCTTTTCAGTGATTTTAAAAAGAACAATGGTTATTTAAAATCCGTTAAGTTCGCCGCATTATATAATCTTTATCGACAAAATTATTGTGGTTGTGTTTATTCTTATCAAGATATGTTAGAAAGAGAAAAAAACAAGGAGTTACAAAAGTAATTTAAGATGGTGCAAATTGCACCATTTTTTATTTATTATTATGATTTTGTCCCTCAAAAAATCTATTCATCCCCAAAATATAGTCGTAATCTATTTTTTAGAATATAGTATAGATAGAAAGAGGTGGATTTATATGAAATATAAATTTGAAATAAAAAAAGAAAATAGATCTATCATTTGGAAAATCTTGTTTTTATTAATTTATTTTTCCTTTTATGCAATTAGTATTCGATTATTCATGACCTATTTCCCATTTATAAATAAAGGGCTTATAATAATCGTTGGTATCCTTATTTATCTCATTATCATTTTACCAATGGTATTTACACCCAGATGGTATTTAAATAACGATTCTATTTTAATAATCCAACCATCGGGTTTAATAGAAACTTGGGAGTATTTCATTTTAAAAAAAGGTATACAAGAAATAAAATACTCTGTAATCGAAAATATTTCTATTACTTATGAAAAAATATCAACACAATATATTTATAATGAAGGATATAATATTCTTTTTAAAGTATGTTTAAAATCAGGTGATGAAATCATATTTGATTCACTATTAGGAATTGATAAGTCTGATTATCTTCGTGGAATAGAAATGATAAAAAAAGAAGGTATTACTTTTATAGATAAGTATCATATACTATCTGTTTTAGAAAATGATAACATTAATCTATGGGAACATTTAAAAAAAGTGGAAGAAGGTATTTTAGATGATTAAAATTCTATGGTTATTGGAAAGCAAAATAAATTCAGATTTCATAAATAAAATTTCTAATGAACTTGAATTAAAAATGCAAATATCTTCTTCATTCGAAAATGGATTAATTTATGATGTTATCATTCTTGAAAACTTATCAATCATATCTCATTTAAGTGAAATTCAAAAAAATTCCATTCTTATTTATGTTTTAGATGAAAAAAATAATATTTTTGATCATCAAAATATATATGTTAATTACTATATTCGTAATTTATCCTTATATGAAGACTTATATCAAGCATTTCTTAAAAGCAAAGATTTTTTATTAAAAAAGATAAATACAATTTCTTTAAAGAGTGGAAAAATAAATTATCATATAATCAAAAATAACATTCTTTACATAGAATCATTTAGAAACTATATTGTTATTCATACATCTATCTCAAATTATACCTTAAGATATACCTTAAAGAAAATTCATAAAAAATTAGGTAATGAATTTATTCAATGTCATAAATCTTATCTAGTTAATTTAAATAATGTCATTTGTATAAAAGAAAATACCATTGAGTTAAAAAACGAAGTAACACTTCCTATTGGAAATAAATATAAACAAAATCTTTATAATTTAATTTGTAAATAAAATGTATTTAAAAAGATGATAACATCAAACATAAGTTATCATCTTTATTATTTTCTAAAGCCATGTTACTTCATTACCTTTTCTTAAAGGTTTTCCATCATTTGTATCAGGATAACCGACAATTAAAGAACCATAGACCCTTTCATCTTCATTCATACCTAAACTTTGTAAATAAGATAAAATTTTTTGATCTTCATTGATCCATTTTAATTGATTAATATAACAACTTCCTAGATCTAATTCATTAGCTTCAAGCATCATATTTTCAAGAGCAAGAGCACAATCCGCTTGATTATTTCCATAATCTTTTTTATTAGCAACAATAATCAAAACAGGTGCATTATAACAAAATGCATCCCCTCCTTTTTTAGAAAGATTAATTGAATTTTGTAAACTTCTATACATATTCTCATTAATCTCCATTTGAGAAAAAGACTTTTCAACCATTTTAACTAAACGAGCGATTATTTGTTTATTTTGAATAACTAGAAAATGATTACTTTGACTATTTCCTCCACTTGGAGCAAATCTCCCTGTTTCTATGATTTTTTCAAGTAATTCTTGACTTACTGGTTGATCTAAATATTTTCTCGTACTTCTTCTTGTCATTATATTTTCAAAAGTATTCATTTTCTTTTTCTTTTATAAAAAATATATCCAATAATTCCTAAAGCTATTATACCCGCTCCACCTACAGCAACAATTTTATCTTCTTGTTCTTTTTCTTTTTTATATTTGTTATATTCATTTTTATATTTTTTGTCTAAAACATCATAGACTTTATAATTTTTATATTTATGATAATATTCATCACTTTGTTTTTCATTATCAAAATCTTCTTGAGCATATTTAGAAAGCTTCTTTTTTAATGAATTGATTTCTTTTTCTTCTTGATCATAAGCACTTTGATAACTCTCCTTATAAACATTCTTTTCTTTTTCTAAAGTGTAATCACTTGTTATATCTTTTGCTTCTAAGTTTCTTACATTTTCGATTGCTTTTTTATTTGCATCTTGTCTTATTTTAGAAAAATCATCTCTTTCACTTTGATTATAAGCTTCTTTATATGCTGTTAAATAGACTTCACTCATTAACCCTACTGGAACGTCTAAATTATAAGTTTCTGTTGTCGTTCCATCTTTTGTTCCATTTTGTGTTCCTTGATCCTTTGATACTGTTGTTAATTCATTTTCAGCATTACTAAACCCAGTATTATACCCATTTACATAAGTTTGATCTTTTCCCATAAGATCTTCTTTACTAGCATCAGGATTAGCTTTTTTATAATTGTATCCTGCTGTTTCTCCTTGCTTTGTATAATCTATCACTTTAGGTGCACTGGGTGTTTTTGAAGATGGACTACTTGATTTAGATGAAGATTTACTACCCGAACTTGATGAAGAACTACTTGATCCTCCACCATTGTGATAATGGTATTCCCCATCTCTAAGTCCCCATTTTGCACAATTTGTTCGACAATAATGGCCTCCATTAGCATCCGTTCTACCAGGATGGGCACTTATTGGTGTGATTGCCATAAGTAAAACAATAATAATAGATGCCATCTTTAATATTCTTTTTTTCATATTCCCTATTCCTTTTTAATTATAAAATATATTCTTTTAAACAATTTGTATAACGTAAATATCCTTCATGATTGATATGAAGTCCATCTTCATAGTAAACTTCAACAGGTTCACCTTTTTTATTACATAATATTGGATAAGCATTAATAAAAGTTACATATTCATAAGGAATTGTCTTCTTAAATTCCTTATAAATCATTTTTAATAAATCATTACTTCTCAATACACCAGGTGTATGTTTATAATCATGCATTGGTAAACATGGTAATGGTGAGACCACATAAATTTCACATTCAGGTAAATTATAATGTACAGTTTCTACAAGTTCTTTGACATTAATAGCAATATCTTTAGGTGATTGCATAACTGTTTTTCCTAAATCATTCGTACCAATCATGTAAACAAGTTGTCTAGGTTTAAATTTTAAAACCCCTTCATCTATAAAATGAAGAAGCATTGTAGAAGTGATTCCTCCAATACCACAATTATATTTATTTTCTATTTCCGGAAAATATTTTTCTATATCCATAAATTGAGTAATAGAATCTCCAAAAAAGACAGTACCTCCTGCTTTAGAATTTTTATTTTGATCAATAATTTCTTTCATACGATCAATTGTCATTTCTCTTATTTGATAGTAGTTTGTAAGAAATGTCATATTTTCTCTCATAATGTCGACCTCTTTTCTATATAATATTATTATATTTTTATTGTTTTATTTTTTCAATATTGAAAAAATATTGAATATACTAGAAAAAAGTGATATTTTATTATCATTAATATGAGGGGAGAATTATTATGGTGAAAATCGTCAAATTCGGTGGTTCATCTCTTGCAGATGCCCATCAATTTAAAAAAGTCGGTGACATTATCAAAAGTGATCCAGATCGTCGTTTTGTTGTACCTTCAGCGCCTGGTAAACGTTTTAAAGATGATATCAAAGTTACTGATTTATTATACAAAGCATATAACGCAGAAAGTGAACAAGAGTTTGAATGTACTTTCGATACAATCAAAGATCGTTATCAAAGTATTATCGATGAACTTAATTTAACAGTTGATCTTACTGAAGAATTTGAAGTTATTAAGAAAAACTTCCAAGATCAAATCAGTGAAGAATATGCAGCAAGTCGTGGGGAATATTTAAATGGTATCTTACTTGCAAATTATTTAGGATTTGAATTTGTTGATCCTGCAACATGTATCTTTATCGATGAACATGGAAATTATGATGATAAAAAAACAGATCCTGTTTTATCTAAAAAATTAAGTGAAGTAGAAAATTGTGTTATTCCTGGATTCTATGGTTCATGTAGTGAAGATCCTACAAAAATTAGAACTTTCTCTCGTGGAGGAAGTGATGTAACTGGTTCTATCGTTGCTAAATGTGGACAAGTTAAACTTTATGAAAACTGGACAGATGTTTCAGGATTCTTAGTTGCTGATCCACGTATTGTTAAAAATCCAGAAGTGATTGGAACAATCACTTATAAAGAATTACGTGAACTTTCTTACATGGGAGCAAGTGTTTTACATGAAAATGCTGTTTTCCCTATTCGTTCTCAAGGAATTCCTATTGTAATCAAAAATACTAATAAACCTGAAGATGCTGGAACTTTAATCGTTGAAAGTACTGTGCATAAACCAAATCATATTATTACTGGTATTTCTGGTAAACAAGGTTTTGCGACAATCATGATTGAAAAAGATATGATGAATGATGAAATTGGTTTTGGTAGAAAAGTTTTACAAGTTATTGAAGAAGCTGGTCTATCTTATGAACATACACCTTCTGGTATTGATACAATGAACGTAATTGTTGAATTAAATTCATTCATTGAACATGAACAAGAAATTTTAGCTAACTTACATCGTGCCGTTGAACCTGATTCAATTGAACTTGAATCTGACCTTGCTTTAATTGCTATCGTTGGTCGTGGTATGAAAGATGGTCGTGGAGTTGCAGCAAAAGTATTTACAGCTTTAGCTAATAAAAAAATCAATGTTAAAATGATTGATCAAGGTTCTTCAGAATTAAATATCATTGTTGGTGTTAAAAACATTCACTTTAATGACGCAATTCGTGCTATCTATAATACATTTATTGAACAAGAATAAAGACTTTAGTCTTTTTTCTTTTTATTTAATTCATATAATCTCTCTAGGAATTATCTAAAAAAGATGTTATAATAGACAAGAGGTGGTCATATGAAAATATCAACAAGAGGGCGTTATGCTCTAAGATTAATGATTGATTTAGCCCAAAATAAAGAACAAGGAAATATATCTCTTAAAGATGTTGCTAAAAGACAAGAAATTTCTATCAAATATCTTGAACAAATAGCTACTCCTTTAATTCGTGCAGGACTTATTAAAAGCGTTAGAGGTGCCCAAGGTGGATATTCTCTTACAAGAGATATGAATAAATATACAGCAAAAGATATTTTAGTTGCTGTTGAAGGTCCAATCGCTTGTGTTGCCTGTTTAGAAACTGAACCTAATCAATGTCCTCGTTATAGTGAATGTTTAACTCTTCCTTTTTATAAAGGACTAAATAAAGTTATTACTGATTATTTAGAATCCTATACTTTAGAAGATCTTGCTGATTTACATGGATATCAAATTGAATATATTATCTAATAAACATATCATTGATATGTTTTTTATTTAAAAATCGTGTATTTCTACACGATCAATCATCATAATGTTCTAAAAACAGATGTTTCCCTTCATCATCTTTATAAGCAACAATTGTTTTTAAATTGACATTTTCTACACTTTTAAAAATATTTCCTTCAACAAAAGGATTTACTTTCTTTAAATCCTTAATTAATTGTTTAATTTCTAAACGTTTAGAAGCATTTTCTTCATCATGAGCATCTTGATTTTCTTCAGTAAATTTACATGCACATTGTAAAAATGTTAATTCATGTTCATCTCTCCATGCCTTAATATCATCTTCACGAATAAGATACATCGGTCTAATAAGTTCCATTCCTTCAAAATTCAAACTATGAAGTTTAGGCATCATTGTTTGAATTTGTGCTCCATAAAGCATACCCATTAAAATAGTTTCAATAACATCATCATAGTGATGTCCCAAAGCAATCTTATTACATCCTAATTCCTTTGCCTTAGCATATAAATGTCCTCTTCTCATTCTCGCACATAAATAACAAGGAGATTTTTCTATATTAAAAACAGAATCAAATATTTGTGAATCAAATATTTGAATTGGAATATTTAATTTTTTCGAATTATCAATGATCATTTGTCTATTTACTTTATTGTACCCAGGATCCATTACCATAAAAACAAGTTCAAATTCAAATTTATTATGTCTTTTTAATTCTTGAAAGAGCTTAGCCATCAACATAGAATCTTTTCCACCAGAAATACATACAGCAATTTTATCTCCAGGTTTTACTAATTCATATTGATTAATAGCCTTGCAAAAAGGTCTCCATAATTTTTTCTTATATTTTTTTTGAATACTCTTCTCTACTTCTTTTAAATACTCCAAATTATCCATCTTTTATCCTCACTTTCTCTATTTATAAAAACAAAATTTATATCTAAAGTCAAATATTTTCCAATAATTCACATAAAAAGTTCAAATTCAATTCATATTGATATATAAAATGATAGCGAGGTGATAATTATGGCTGAAAGATTTAAATTCAACGATGAAGAAGAAAATATAGATGAAAACGATAATCAACAAGCTGATTTAGAAAAAGAATACTATGATAATACTGATTATTCCTATACAAAAAGTAAAAATAAAAAAAGACCTAAAACAAAAAAGGTAACAAGAAAGAAGACAAAAACGAAAGTGAAAAAGAAAAAAAATGGACGTTCTAAAATTTCTCTTTCCTTATCACGTTACTTATTTTACTTTTAATTGCTGGTGCAGGAGTTGGTGGCTATTTTGCATATGAACATTATCAAGATCAACAAAAACAAATTAATCAATTAGAAAAACAAGTAGATCAACAAAATAAAACAAAAACAGACAAGTCAACATCTACAAAAAAAGAAACCCAACAAGAAAAATCTTCTTCATCTAAAAATGAAGAAAGTACATCAAGTGATAATACAACAAACAGCGATGAAAGTGATTCATCACAAAATACAACCGATGATTCTTCATCAAATGAAAATACAAATTCAGATTCAACAACTGAAACAGAATAAAAAAACTTGGCATTTGCCAAGTTTTTAAATTTGATCTAAAGCTTCTTTTAAATCAAATAAGATATCATCAATATGTTCTGTACCAATTGATAAACGAATTGTATTAGGTTGAATTCCAACATCAGCTAATTCTTCTTCTGTTAATTGTGAATGTGTAGTTGTTGCTGGATGAATAACTAATGATTTAACATCAGCGACATTAGCAAGTAATGAGAATACTTGTAAATTATCAATAAATTTATGAGCTTCTTCTACGCCACCTTTAATATTAAAAGTAAAGATTGATCCTCCACCATTTGGGAAATATTTTTCATATAAAGCATGATCCGGATGATCTGGTAATGAAGGATGATTTACTTTTTCTACTGCTGGATGTTGTTGTAAGAACCCAACAACTTTTTTAGTATTTTCATTATGACGATCAATTCTTAAAGATAATGTTTCTGTACCTTGTAATAATAAGAATGCATTGAATGGAGAAATTGTAGCTCCTGTATCTCTTAATAAGATTGCTCTAATATAAGTAACGAAAGCAGCTGGTCCTGCAGCTTCAGTAAATTTCACTCCATGATAACTTGGGTTAGGTTCACTGATCCATGGATAACGTCCACTCTTAGCCCAATCATAAGTACCACCATCAACAATGACACCACCTAAACTTGTACCATGACCACCAATAAATTTAGTAGCACTATGAACAACGATATTAGCACCATGTTCAATTGGTCTAAATAGATATGGTGTACCAAATGTATTATCAACAACAACTGGTAATCCATGTTTTTTAGCGATTGCACTAATTGCATCGATATCAGGAATATCACTATTAGGATTTCCTAAAGTTTCTAAATAAATTGCTTTTGTGTTTTCTTGAATTGCATCTTCAACTTCTTGTAAATTATGAGCATCTACGAAAGTAGTTGTAATTCCATATTGAGTAAATGTATGTGCTAATAAGTTAGAAGTTCCCCCATAAATTGTTTTTTGAGCAACGATATGTTCACCTTGTCCTGCTAAAGCTTGAATAGTATAAGCGATTGCAGCTGCTCCAGAAGCAACAGCTAAACCTGCTACCCCACCTTCTAAAGCGGCAATACGATCTTCAAATACACCTTGTGTAGAGTTTGTTAAACGTCCATAGATGTTCCCCGCATCTGCTAATTCAAAACGTGCTGCAGCATGTGCACTATTTTTAAATACATAAGATGTTGTTTGATAAATAGGTACTGCTCTTGCATCTGTTGCTGGATCTGGTTGTTCTTGTCCTACATGTAATTGTAATGTTTCAAATTTAAATTTTCTATCTTCTCTTTTAGTTACTGCCATTTTAATTTCCTCTTCTTTCTTTTGTATAAATATTATATATTGTTTTATGAATAAATGAAACTATTTACACATTCGTCCGTTACGGAAATTATGTCTTAATTCTTCAATCATTTAAATTCCCCTATCTAATCTTGAATTAAAGGTGTTGATAAATAACGATCTCCACCATCTGGTAATAAGACGACAATTGTCTTCCCTGCATTTTCTTCTCTCTTGGCTAGTTCTTTGGCTGCATATAATGCTGCTCCTGATGATATCCCTACTAAGATTCC
>JABLTP010063600.1_pt1 | contig 22183 bp, 15 predicted proteins | sample 7160111 | NCBI WGS metagenome assembly JABLTP01 (sample SAMN14651227, study PRJNA627086) | human gut metagenome | isolation source: feces | host: Homo sapiens
GAGTTACGGCAAAAATAAATGCACCGTCAGGAGTAAGCAAAGTATTGATGCCAACATGGACAAACGCAAATGGACAGGATGATCTAGTGTGGCATCAGGCAAGCGTAAGTGGCGATACAGCTACATTTTATGTGTCGTCAAGTGCCCATAAGGGAGAAAGCGGAGCATACACGACTCATATTTACCTATATGATAAAGCAGGAAAATTAGCACCATTAAAGGGTGTCAATGTAACTGTTCCATCAGGTGCAAATCCTGGAGGCAATTCAGGAAATAATAATGGCAGCGGTACAGGTGTGCTGTCGATGGCGATTCCATATGTAACAGAATTATCATCAAATGGTTTCCGTGTGACAATTCAATTTAATGCACCTGCAGGCTATAAAAAGGTTTCAACTGCAGTGTGGACAGCAGCAAATGGACAGGATGATCTGGTATGGCATAACATGACCGTATCTGGAAACACAGCGACATGCTATGTTCCAGTAAGTGAGCATAAAAACGAGCACGGTTCATACATTGTGAATGCGTATGTATTTGAGACTGATACAAAATATGTACTTCAGGGAATGACCGTTCCAGTGCCGTAAACAAAGAAAATGGAGGAACAAATGGCAAAGAAAAGACGCAGCTGGGAAGACTATCAGAAAAAGAAAATAAAAAGAGGCCAATCAGGTGCGCCTATTGTCATACTTTTGGTGCTGCTTGTAATTGCATGTGCAGGTCTTGGTGTAGTGGCATGGGTATGCCTGCGCCCAGTGACGCTTCCACATGTGCAGCCAGATCAGGCATCATCGACGAAAGCACCTGTGGAATACGAAACATGGAAGGTAACAGAGGCGGCTGCGGATGGTGCTCTTGTACAAAGCAGTGATCCAGTCGTACAGGCTGCTAATTTAAAGGCAATGCAGTACGATTATGACGGTGCAATTGCACAGATTCAGTCAATACCTGGCTATGCAGATAATGAAACATATGTTAGCTGCATTCAAAGCTATGAGAGTTTGAAATCACAGGCTGTACAGTGGACAGATTATGATAAGATTACACATATCTTTTTCCATAGTCTTATTGTTGACAGCGAGCTTGCATTTGCAAGCTATAAGAGCAGTGATTATGATCAGGTAATGACAACTATCGAAGAATTTAAGGATATAATGCAGTCTATGTATGACAAGGGTTATGTTTTGATAAGCCTTCATAAGATTGCAAAGATGGAAACGCAGCCAGACGGCACCGTGCAGATGGTGCAGCAGCCAATTTATCTTCCGAGAGGAAAAAAGCCATTTGTACTTTCCGAAGACGATGTATGCTATTATGAGTATATGACAGGAACTGGATTTGCGACAAAGCTCTGTCTTGATGAAAACGGTAAGGTTGTAAATGAGTATGTTGAGCGTGATGGAAGTGTATCATATGGTTCTTATGACGTTTTGACTGTTTTAGAGGATTTTATTGAAACACATCCTGATTTTTCTTATCAGGGTTCAAAGGGTATTCTGGCATTTACAGGATATGATGGTATTTTAGGCTATCGCACAAGTGATTTCTGGTACAATGAAAATTGTGACTATTACGTTTCTACACCTGCAAACGATAAAGAAAAGCGCGAAGATCATACGTCACCAAATGAAAATATTGAGCAGGACAAGCAGACAGCACGAGAAGTTGCACAGGCAATTCGCGATCTGGGCTGGGAGCTTGCCAGCCACAGCTGGGGGCATCTGAATATGACAAGTACAAGCTATGAACATCTTGTATGGGACACAGATATGTGGGAGCGCGAAGTAGAATCTATAATCGGAGATACAGATATTATTTTATATCCGTTAGGAGCAGATGTAGGAGACTGGAGACCATCACAGTATACATTTGAAAATGAAAAATTCAAAAAGCTCTGGGATGTAGGCTTTAGATATTTCTGCAACGTAGACAGTACTCAGTACTGGCTGCAGTATGGCTCAAATTACATGCGTCAGGGCCGCCGCAACATGGATGGCCAGATGATGTTTAAGCAGATGGTTTATCCAGAGAAGGTACTCACAAGTGATCTGTTTGACGTATATGATGTCTTTGACAGACGCAGACCGCTTCCTGTAAATGGAATAACAGTGCCAGAAGATTTTGATCTGCAGGCACTTGCCGATTCGCTTGGAATGAGTGACCGCATAATAAATTGAACTAACAGAGGAGAGAAAAACATGTATATTATAGCAGGTCTGGGAAACCCAACCGCACAATATAGAGGAACAAGACACAACGTTGGCTTTGAGGTTATTGATTACCTTGCTGATAAATATAATATTGATGTAACAACAAAAAAATTCAAGGGCTTAATTGGAACAGGCGCGATTGATGGACAAAAGGTTGTTCTAGTAAAGCCTCAGACCTTCATGAATTTAAGCGGAGAGTGTATTCAGGAGGTCATGAATTACTACAAAACAGATATCTCTGATTTAATTGTAGTATATGATGATATTAACCTAGAGCCAGGACAGCTTCGCGTGAGGGGAAAAGGAAGTGCAGGCGGTCATAATGGTATGAAAAATATCATTTTGCACTGCAATTCACAAGATTTTCCAAGAGTGCGTGTCGGAATCGGAGCAAAGCCGCCAAAGATGGATCTGGCAGACTTTGTACTTAGCCATTTCCAAGGCGAAGAAAAAAAGGCAATGGAAGACGGCTATAAAGAAGCAGCAGATGCAGTTTGCTCCTTAATGAACAACGGACTAGAGGCAACCATGAATCATTATAACCAGAAGAAAACAAAATAATGATAAGGAGGGTCAATTGTGGGTATTTTTGCAAATCCGCTGACGGACCTGCTGGAATATGAAGACTTTTCAAGAGATTTTTTGAAGGGAACAGATCCAGTGGGCATGACAGGCTGTATTGACTCCGAGAAGGTGCATTTTATGAGCACCTTTCTTGGAGAGAAAAAAGTGCAGCTTGTTGTGACGTACAATGAACAGCGGGCAAGGGAAATTGAAGAAGATTATAAATTATTTTGCAGTCAGGTCTATGTGATTCCACCGCGTGACCTGATCTTTTTTAGCGCAGATCTGCAGGGAAATGCCATCATTGCAGAGCGCATGAAGGCATTTGCAGCACTTTATCAAAACGAGGCGAAGGTTATCATCACGACAATGGATGCGCTCATGAGCGAGGCAGTGCCGTTTGAACAGCTGATGAGTCATGTGATAAAGCTAAAAGAAGGTGATGAGCTTGATCTTGAAAAGCTAAAGCATGACCTGACTGTGATGGGATATGAGCGTGTAGGACGTGTGGAGGAGCCAGGACAGTTTACTGTTCACGGAGGTATTGCTGATGTATATCCATTGACAATGGAGGTTCCGGTTAGAATCGAGCTTTGGGGAGATGAAATAGATACGATTCGCTGCTTTGAACCGCAGAGCCAGCGCTCAATGGATCAGATCGAGTCCGTATCTGTTTTTCCAGCGGCAGAGGTGATCGCAGATGATACGGCAAGACGGCGTGCTGTTGGAATGATTAAAAATGAGCTTGAGAGTCAGTTAGCTGTCTTTAAAAAAGCAAAGGAGCCAGACAAGGCGAAGCGTCTTCGTGAGGAGACAAACCGCATATTAGAGGCACTTGGCGAAGATGTTGTATTAGAGGCACCAGACAGCTATATAAGCTATTTTTATCCGCGCACTGTTCAACTTTCTGAATATTTTGATGAGAAGAACACGTTAGTTTTCCTTGATGAGCCGATGCGTCTTAAAGAGCGCGGTGATGGTGTGCAGGCTGAGTTTGAGGAAAGCATGAAAAATCGTCTGGAGCAGGGCTTTCTTTTGCCAGGTCAGACAGCGCTTTTAACACCGGCAAAACATGTTCTTGCTGCTTTTGAGCGCGGTCAGGTTGCAGCATTGTCTTCACTTGACAGCCGCCTGGCTGACTTTACGGTGGTAAACAGCTACGCAGTAAATGTTCAGAACATGAACACCTACCGTGAAGGTTTTGAACTTTTGATAAAGGATCTGACACACTGGAAGAAAGAAAAGTACCGAATTGTTCTTTTGTGTCCGTCAAGAACTCGCGCAAACCGCATTGTCAATCAGCTTATAGAGTATGATCTTTTGGCATATTACAGCGAGGACGAGGATAAAAAGATAAATCCAGGTGAGATCATGGTTACTTATGGAAATCTTCACCGTGGCTTTTTATATCCGATGCTAAAATTTGCTGTTATCACAGAGAGCGATATATTTGGTGTTAAGAAAAAGAAAAAAGAAAAAAAGAGCCACTATCAGGGTCAGCGAATAAGTGATTTTGCGCAGCTAAAGCCTGGTGATTATGTGGTGCATGAAAATTATGGACTGGGGATTTATCGCGGAACAGAGCGACAGATTGTGGATAAGGTAACAAAAGATTATATTAAGATAGAATATGGTGATGGCGGAAAGCTGTATTTTCCTGTCACACAGCTTCATATGATACAAAAGTATGCTGATTCAGAGTCTAAGCAGCCAAAGCTTAACAAATTGAACGGCCAGGAGTGGACAAAAACAAAAAGCCGTGTTCAAAAAGCAGTCAACAACATTGCAAAGGAGCTTGTGGAGCTGTATGCAGTGCGCCAGAGTGGTCACGGTTATCAGTATGGAACAGACACTGTATGGCAGAAAGAATTTGAAGAGCTTGTACCATTTGATGAGACAGCAGATCAGCTTGCAGCAATTGATGCGACAAAAGCTGATATGGAAAGCACGAAAATCATGGACCGCTTAGTGTGCGGTGATGTAGGCTACGGAAAAACAGAGATTGCCATCAGAGCTGCCTTTAAGGCTGTGCAGGACAGTAAGCAGGTCGTATTTCTTGTGCCGACAACTATTCTTGCTCAACAGCATTACAATACATTTGTTGAGCGAATGAAGGACTATCCAATTCGAATTGAACTTTTATCACGCTTTCGCACGTCAGCGCAGATCAAGGCATCACTTGAGCGCTTAAAAAAGGGTCTTGCCGATATTGTAATAGGAACGCATCGTGTGCTGTCAAAGGATGTTGTATTTAAAGATCTAGGCCTTTTGATTATTGATGAGGAACAGCGCTTTGGTGTCACACACAAGGAAAAGATTAAGCAGCTTAAAAAAGACGTTGACGTGCTGACACTAACGGCAACACCGATTCCGAGAACACTTCATATGAGTATGATAGGCGTGCGCGATATGAGTGTGTTGGAGGAAGCACCGTATGAGAGAAGACCGATTCAGACATATGTAATGGAAATGAATTGGGAGATGGTTCGCGAAGCAATAAACAGAGAGCTTGCCAGAGACGGACAAGTTTATTATGTGTATAATCGTGTCAAGGATATTGATCAGATTACGGCACAGATAGCAAAGCTTGTGCCAGATGCAAATGTTGCCTTTGCACATGGTCAAATGTCAGAGCGTCAGCTAGAACAAATCATGATGGACTTTGTTAACGGTGATATAGACGTGCTTGTTTCCACAACTATTATAGAGACAGGCTTAAACATTCCAAACGTAAATACTATTATCATCCACGATTCTGATCGCTACGGACTTGCACAGCTGTATCAGCTAAGAGGACGTGTAGGCCGTTCAAACCGCACTGCCTATGCTTTTATCATGTATCAGCGAAACAAGATTTTAAAAGAAGAGGCTGAAAAGCGTCTTCAGGCAATTCGTGAGTATACTGATCTTGGTTCAGGTATTAAGATAGCCATGCGTGATCTGGAAATTCGAGGCGCTGGAAATCTGCTTGGCAGTGAGCAGCACGGTCATATGGAAGCAGTAGGCTATGATTTGTACTGCAAGATGTTAAATATGGCTGTCAAAAAAGAAAAGGGTGAGCTTGAGATGGAGGAAACCTTTGAAACAACGGTGGACATTCCAATCAGCGCTTACATTCCAGACAGCTATATACGAAACGAAGAAGACAGGATGGAAATCTACAAGCGTATTGCAGCAGTCGAGACAGAGGAAGAGTCAATGGATATGATCGACGAGCTTATCGACCGTTTTGGAAGTGTTCCAAAGCCAGTCACCAACTTGCTTGAGGTGTCAATCCTTCGTGCGGATGCGCATTCTCTTTATATTAAAGAAATCAAGTCCTCGTCAACAGAGATTCGCCTGTTCATGCATCCAAGAGCAAAATTTGACACGATGCGTGTGCCGGATCTGATACAGTCTTACCGAGGTGCACTTCGTCTGCTTGACAAAGACAATCCTTATTTCTTATTGAGGGCAGGAGATGGCGCAGTCAAAGAAAAAATGCTGACATTGAAAACATTGAAAAAACTGTTAAGCGATATAAAAACGTTGATTGTTTCATAAAATCATGCTAAAATGAAAAGCAAAGTTCACGAGGCGCCCGATAAAGAAGATGCACTTCGGAGCGTTGATAGAGAATATAGAAATAGAGTGAGGTAAATTTATGAACCGAATTATGAAGTATGCAGCAGCAGCCCTCGCAGCAGCTACTGCCGTTAGTACATTAGGCGGATGCGAACAGTTAGAGAAAAAGGCACCAGAGGATACAGTTGCTGTTTCATTTGGCGATACAAATATCATGCTGGATGAGATTACTTATATGATACGTTCCATGGAGTATACCTATGAATCCTATTTTGGATCAAACATCTGCGGCAACGATATGGGCGATGGTTCAGGCATGACAGTCGGTGATTACATCAAGCAGATGTCTCTGTCACAGCTTCGCCAGACACTTGTATTAAATGAGTATGCAAAGAAAAATGGCATTGAGTTAAGTGATGATCAAAAAGCAAAGGTAGATGAGGCAATTGAAAAGCTTCAGACAGAATCAGAGGATTATCTGGAAGCAGTCGGCGCAACAGATGAGCTGATTGAAAAGACATATACAGAGAATGCAATTGCAAATCTTGTTTATATGGATCTTGTTGCTGATGTTGATACGACAGTTGGTGATGATGAGTTCCTTCGCAAAAAGATCGCATATGTAAAGCTGACGCCAAGTGAACTGACAGAGACGACAGCAGCCGATGGGGCAACTACAGAAGTGTCAAGTGATGAAGACAGCAGCGAAGAGGCATCTTCTATAGAGAATACAGAAGCAGAATCAGAAAGTGCATCCAAGGATGTAACGACTTCCACAGAAGAAGCAAGCAGTGAAAAAGCATCAACTGAGGCAGTATCAACTGAGGAAGCATCAAGCGAGAATGTTTCGGAACTTTCCTCTGAGGCATCCACTGAAGATTCAACTGAGGCAGAAACACTTTCAGAAGAAGAGCAGGAACGTCAGGATGCGATGAACGATGCAGCAGACAAGATCCTTAAGGAATTTGAGGAAGGAAATGATGCAGCAGACTTTATCAGTGATTATCAAAATGACAGTCACTTTACTGCAACAAATTCTGAGATTTCCATTAGTGAGGATGGAACTGCTGTATATAATGCAGCTGCATGGGCACTGGCAACAGACGAATGCACTGTATATAGAAGCGATGACGGCAGCATCTACATCATCCGCTGTCTTGATGATAACGATGAGGAAGCACGTCAGAGTGCCATCGATTCAGAGATCGAAAGCAGAAAGACAGCATTGTTTTCAGAGAAATATGCCGAGATTCAGGACGATTCTTCCAAGTTTAAGGTAGATGAGGATGTGATTGACACAATCCGCTTTACAACTCCGGTTTACGTAGCACCAAGCGAGGAAGAAACATCAGAAAGTGAAACTAGTGGTGAGGAAACCTCAGAAAGTGAAACTGGCGAGGAAGAATCAACAAAAGAAGAAAAATCAAGTGAGTCTGATGAGTCAGAGGAAGCGGTAAGTGAAGCTTCTTCAGAGGAAGAGAGTAAATAATTAAGAGCCACCTAATATCGGGAAAGGCACAATAAAGTGTCATTTTCCCGATTGCAGGTGGCTTTTTTGGCGAAAAACGCGCTCTCTTTCTTAATCGTTATCCCGATTTCACTTGACATCTCGTAATAATTTTGTTATAATGCCCCTCGAAGTGTAATAATTTTGTAATATTTAGTAATAGTTCACTCGTGAATTGTTACTGTGAAACTAGCGAGGGAGTGCAAGCTTACTCGCTCGCAGATAAGAATGTAAAGAGGTTTTATAAAGAAAGGCTTGGTATATATGAAGATCAAAGGAAACAGATTTGTTACATCAATATTAGCAGCGTCTATGCTGTCTGGTACATTTTTTGTTCCGGCATCCGCAGGTGAGCTTGAGGGTGAGAGCGCAATCGCAGGCATGGCTGTTACATTGAATAACTACTACGCAGGAGAGGAAACTCCGGATGAGGCAATCTTAGATTATCTTGTTCCTAAGGCTCAGGCAACATCTGAGGCTGAGAGTGAGACAGAAACCGAAGAGCCAAAAACCGTTATGGCCGCTACTGTTGCTGTCACTTCAGATGCTTCTAATGTAGGACTGGTAAGCGCAGCAGGTTATTTAAACGTGCGTGAACAGCCATCCACAGGCAGTGTAACAGTCGGAAGACTTTTCAGTAACTGCCAGGTTAACATCAAAAGTTCCGTAAACAACAGCGAAGGCAGCTGGTATCGTATCACTTGCGGCGATGTAGAAGGTTATGTAAGCGCAGCCTACGTATTAGTTGGCACAGCAGCCAAGACTGCTGAGGACAATATCCAGAACCGCTATGCAGTTGTTACAGCAGATCAGTTAAATGTTCGCGACAGTGCATCTGACAGCGCAAATGTTGTTGGAACTGTATACAAGGATGAAGAGTACGCAATCATCGAGGATCAGGGTGATTTCGTAAAGATACATATTGCAAATGATGAGGTTGGATATGTTTCCAAGTCCGGCATCACTATTAAGACTCAGTTCGCTCAGGCTCAGAAGGTAGACAATGAATTTGTATCTCAGGAGCTGGAGAACTTTATGATCGATATCAACTACTCCAGAAACGTATATGAGCAGGCAATGGCAGAGGGAACAGGCGAAGGCTACTATCGTGCATATGCAGCTATCGTTTACGCAGCAGAGCTTCTTGGATACTACAGTGAGTTTGCAGCAGATTCTGGATTAGAAGATCTGGCAGCAACATCTAAGCAGGAGCAGGAAAGTGCACTTGCACTTGCAGATGCAGCATATAAGTTAGCATCAGATTCAGGCTACTTTACTCAGGTTGCAGAATCAGTAGCATCAAGCGAGGCAGCAGCAGAATCCTCAGCAGCAGAGTCTGTACAGGAAACTCAGACACAGCCATCCACAGATGCATCTTCAGAAGGAAATGTAACAAATGGTACAGGCGAGACTGCAGCACCAAGCAGCTCAGCATCTGATGAAACCATAAGTGTAGAAGTTCCGACTGTAGCATCTGTAACAGGTATTGAGGCTTGCTATCAGGGCGGTACAAAGTATGTGGGTGATGTTGTCTACACCGCAGAATTGTTTGTAAGAGTAAGCTACAGTGATGGAACTGTAAAGGATATTTACGATGGATGGTATTCACCACAGGTAGGTATGACCTTAAAGCAGGAGGGCTACAATGTTGTAACCATGTATTATGGTGATTTTAGCTCCAACCTTGAAGTATATGCAAACCCGGCACCGACTCAGGCAACCCAGCCGGCAGCACCAGAGACACAGCCAGCGGCACCAGAGACTCAGCCGGCAGCACCGGCACCAGCCCCAGAGACACAGCCGGCAGCTCCAGCACCAGCACCAGAGACACAGCCAGCAGCTCCAGCACCAGCCCCGGAGACTCAGCCAGCGGCACCGGAGACTCAGCCGGCAGCACCGGCACCAGCACCAGCTCCAAGCGGTAATGGACAGTCTATCGTAGACTATGCAATGCAGTGGGTAGGACAGTGTAATTATGTATGGGGCGGTACAAACCTGACACCAGGAGGCGGTGTTGACTGTTCTGGATTTACCATGAACGTATACGCAGCATTCGGTATCAGCCTTCCGCACTACTCCGGCGAACAGATCAACTATGGACAGGCTGTATCATACGAGCAGCTGCAGCCAGGTGATCTTATCTGCTTCTCAGGCCATGTAGGAATCTATATCGGCGGCGGCATGATGGTTCATGCAGCAAGTGCAGAGAGAGGTATCGTAGTAGATAATGTATTCTATAACAAGCAGCCGATCGGATATCGTCGTCTTGTATAAATAGTTAAAATTCAAGGCCGTCTGTCAGAGTTGACAGGCGGTCTTATTTTCGTGTATTATAACCGTAAGAAACGAAGACATTAACAGTTAACGTTAACTGGGAAAGAAGGTAATATTGCATGAGACGTGATAAAGTCAATTACTATCTGGATCTGGCAGAGATCGTATCCCAACGAGGAACCTGCCTTAGACGCCGCTACGGTGCTGTTATCGTAAAAAATGATGAGGTGGTATCTACTGGCTATGTCGGTTCCCCGCGAGGACGCAAAAACTGTACTGATTTAGGGTTTTGTATCCGACAGAAACTTCAGATTCCAAGGGGTGAGCGCTATGAATTGTGCAGAAGCGTTCACGCTGAGGCAAATGCCATAATCAGTGCATCAAGAGATCAGATGATCGGAAGCTCTTTATATTTGACAGGAGTAGAAGCAGATACAGGTGAATATGTAAAAAATTCCAACAGCTGCTCCATGTGTAAGCGAATGATCATAAATGCAGGAATTGAGACTGTATATGTGCGTGATGATAAAGATAATTACCGAGTCGTAAAGGTAGCGGACTGGATTGAAAAGGATGAATCACTAGAGGGCACATTCGGGTACTAAGCAAAACATGAAATTTGGCTAATTTCATCTTGATTTTCGACAGGCGGTCATATATAATTAGGGGTGGTGTCCATGCGGCAGATTTGTTCGTGTGCGTTTGGCAGAAAAGAATGCAAGAAGCGTAAAGGCACCATGAAACCTAGGCTGGCGAAGCAAATGGTAAAAGGGCTTCGTCTGTGTGAGAATGTCACAACAACAGGAAGGAAAAGACAAATGATACATCAGCAATACGAAGTAGATGACCATCTTCATGAAGAATGCGGCGTGTTCGGCATTTACGACATGGATGGCAATGACGTAGCGTCGACTATTTATTATGGTCTTTTTGCTCTGCAGCACAGAGGTCAGGAGAGCTGCGGTATCGCGGTAAGCGACACTAGCGGTCCCAAAGGACTAGTACTGAGTCATAAAGGAATGGGTCTGTGCAACGAGGTGTTTACCCCGGAAGACTTAGAGTCAATGAAAGGAAACATCGGTGTAGGCCACACCAGATACTCGACGGCAGGTAGTTCTACGAGAGAGAATGCACAGCCGCTTGTATTAAACTACATCAAAGGAACACTAGGCCTGGCACATAATGGCAACCTGATCAATACGCCGCAGCTGCGCCAGGAGCTTGCAAGAACAGGTGCAATCTTTCAGACGACAATCGATTCTGAGATTATCGCGTACATGATTGCAAGAGCCAGAGTTGAACAGCCGACCGTACAGGCAGCTGTCGCAGAGGCGATGAAAAAAATCAAGGGAGCGTATTCACTTGTTGTCATGAGTCCGAGAAAGCTCATTGGAGCAAGAGATCCATATGGCTTTAGACCGCTGTGTATCGGAAAGCGTGGCAATGCCTATATACTGGCATCAGAAAGCTGTGCACTTGACACTATCGGTGCTGAATTTGTCCGTGACGTAGATCCGGGCGAGATCGTCACCATCACACAAAAAGGAATTGAATCAAACCGAAGCATGTGTATCCCAAAGGAGCAGCATGCAAGATGTATTTTTGAATATATTTATTTTGCCAGACCAGATGCCTATATTGATGGCGTAAGTGTATATGAGAGCCGTCTGATTGCAGGACGTTCTCTTGCAAAGCATCACCCAGTTGATGCTGATCTTGTTGTCGGTGTTCCGGAGTCTGGTAATGTCGCAGCTATGGGTTATGCGATGGAGAGCGGCATTCCGTATGGCATGGCATTTGTAAAGAACAGCTATGTCGGCAGAACCTTTATCAAGCCAAAGCAAAGCAGCCGCGAGTCAAGTGTTCGCATTAAGCTGAACGTACTTACAGAGGCTGTAAAGGGAAAGCGTGTCATCATGATTGATGACTCAATCGTGCGTGGAACCACAAGTGACCGTATTGTAGGTATGCTTCGTGAGGCAGGTGCAAAGGAAGTTCATGTAAGAATCTCCTCACCGCCGTTCTTGCATCCGTGTTACTTTGGAACTGATATTCCATCTGAGGATCAGCTGATTGCTCACAACAGAAGTGTAGATGAAATCTGTAAGATTATCGGAGCTGATTCCCTCGCATACTTAGACGAGGAATGTCTGTATGAAATGTCAAAGGGACTTGGCATTTGTACTGGATGTTTCAATGGCAAATATCCGCTGGATCCGCCAACAGAGGACATCCGCGGCGACTATCAAAAGTAAAAAGATATAGAAGAAAGGTTGGTTTACTATGGCAACAGATCGTTATACAAGCCCACTTTCCGAGCGCTATGCCAGCAAGGAAATGCAATATATTTTTTCACAGGATAAGAAGTTTACCACATGGAGAAAGCTGTGGATCGCACTTGCAGAGAGCGAGAAGGAGCTGGGATTAAATATTACAGACGAGCAGATAGCTGAGCTTAAAGAGCATCAGAATGATATCAATTATGATGTTGCAAAGGCGAGAGAGAAGGAAGTTCGTCACGATGTTATGTCTCACGTTTATGCATATGGTGTACAATGTCCAAAGGCAAAGGGTATCATCCATCTGGGTGCAACCAGTTGCTATGTAGGTGACAACACTGATATGATCATAATGCGTGAGGGACTGCAGCTTGTAAAGAAGAAGTTAGTCAATGTCATTGCTGAGCTGGCAAAGTTTGCAGACCGCTACAAGGCGCTGCCGACACTGGCATTTACTCATTTCCAGCCGGCACAGCCAACCACAGTCGGAAAGCGTGCAACGCTTTGGATGATGGAGCTTGTGCAGGATTATGAGGATATCTGCTATGTAATCGATTCCTTAAAGCTTCTTGGCTCTAAGGGAACAACAGGTACACAGGCATCCTTCATGGAGCTGTTTGACGGTGACCATGCAAAAATCAGAAAACTGGATCAGATGATCGCAGATAAGATGGGCTTTGCTGGTGTATATCCTGTTTCTGGACAGACCTACTCCCGTAAGGTAGACAGCCGTGTATTAAATGTACTGGCTGGTATTGCAATGAGTGCACATAAGTTTACAAACGATGTGCGTCTTCTGCAGCACTTAAAGGAGGTAGAGGAACCATTTGAGAAGCATCAGATCGGTTCTTCTGCAATGGCATATAAGAGAAATCCAATGAGAAGTGAGCGTATTGCTTCTTTGGCAGACTATGTGATCTCAGATGCTATGAATCCGATGCTTGTCGCTTCAACTCAGTGGTTTGAGCGTACACTTGACGATTCTGCAAACAAGAGAATCAGTATTCCAGAGGGCTTTTTGGCAGTTGACGGTATTCTGGATCTTTATCTGAATATCGTAGACGGAATGGTTGTTTATGAGAAGGTAATTCATAAGCATCTGATGGCAGAGCTTCCATTTATGGCAACAGAGAATATCATGATGGATGCAGTAAAGGAAGGCGGAGACCGTCAGGAGCTGCATGAGAAGATCCGCCAGCTGTCCATGGAGGCTGGACGTAATGTCAAGGTAAACGGTCTTGACAACAACCTGCTTGATTTGATTGCAGCAGATGATACATTCCACCTGACAAAAGAGCAGCTGCAGCAGTGCATGAATCCAGAGCGTTACACAGGACGTTCTAAGGAGCAGGTAGAGGATTTCCTCGCAGAAGTAATAAATCCAATCCTTGCTAAGAACAAGGAAGACCTTGGTATGACAGCAGAGATTAACGTATAAGAAAGGTAAGGTAACTGATATGGCAAGAGCAATTGTAGGCGCCAATTGGGGCGACGAGGGCAAAGGTAAAATTACTGATATGTTAGCACAGGAGTCTGACATTGTAATCCGTTTCCAGGGCGGAAGCAACGCTGGACATACAATTATCAACAATTATGGAAGATTTGCAATGCACCTTCTTCCATCCGGCGTGTTCTCACAGCACACTGTAAATATCATTGGAAACGGTGTTGCACTGAACATTCCGTATTTTATAAAGGAGTTAAACAGCTTAACTGAGCAGGGTGTTCCGAAGCCAAACATTATGGTTTCTGATCGTGCACAGATCCTGATGCCATATCATGTAGCATTGGATACCTACGAGGAAGAGCGTCTGGCAGGAAAGTCCTTTGGTTCCACACGTTCAGGTATCGCTCCGTTCTACTCTGATAAGTATGCAAAGATTGGCTTCCAGGTAAGTGAGCTGTTCGGAGATATGGACGAGTTAAAGGAAAAGTGCGAGCGCATCTGCACCTTAAAGAACGTTATGCTTGTTCATCTGTACCACAAGGATCCATTAAATGCAGATGAGATCTTCAATACACTTATGGAGTACAAGGAGATGATCGCTCCTTACGTAGCTGATACAGGACTGTATCTGCATCAGGCAATCAAGGAAGGCAAGAAGATTCTGTTAGAGGGACAGCTTGGTACCTTGAAGGATCCAGATCACGGTATCTACCCGATGGTAACTTCTTCTTCTCCATTAGCAGCATACGGCGCAATCGGCGCAGGTATCCCGCCATATGAGATCAATGAGATCACAACTGTTGCAAAGGCATATTCTAGTGCAGTAGGCGCAGGTGCATTTGTCAGCGAGATCTTCGGCGAGGAGGCTGATGAGCTTCGTAAGCGCGGTGGTGATAAGGGTGAGTTTGGTGCTACAACAGGCCGTCCGAGACGTGTTGGCTGGTTTGATGCAGTTGCAACAAGATATGGCTGCCGTATGCAGGGAGCAACAAACGTTGCACTGACCGTGCTTGACCCGTTAGGCTACTTAAAGGAGATTCCGATGTGCGTAGGCTATGAGATCGACGGCGTTGTAACAAAGGATTTCCCAACCACTCAGAAGCTTGAGAAGGCAAAGCCGGTATACAAGGTACTGCCAGGCTGGAACTGTGATATCCGCGGAATCCGCAATTACGAGGATCTGCCAGAGGCTTGCCGCAACTATATCGACACCATTGAGCAGGAGATTCAGGTTCCGATCACACTCGTATCAAACGGACCAGGAAGAGAAGAGATCATCCACAGAGAGTCAAAGTTAAAGTAATATTTACAAATAAAAAGAGCAGGCAGGGCATCCCCTGTCTGTTCTTTTTTGAGACGAAAAATATAGTGGACTTTCTAATGTTTATGTGTTAAAATGAAGCCGTGAAAAGTGCCACAAACCGCCTAAAACAGCGGAAAATGACACTTTTATAAAATTAAGTTCTGGGTAAAACAGCTTTGGAAAGTCAGACAGGAAATTCTCAGATCAGACAAGGAGCTAAAGAATAAATGGCAGGAACATTACAAATCAAACACGGGGCAAAGATGCGTGTGGCATATGACGCACCAGTCGGTCAGGAACCAAAATTTAATATGGTATGCACATTTAATAAGGCGATTGACGAGTCAGCGTTTCTTGTATCAGTTCCAATGGTTGGAGGAAAGGCGCTGATTCCAGAAGATACTCAGAAGATGCTGTTCCAATATGGAGACGGCGATGAAGCACAGATCATTGCAGGCTATGTAGATGATACGGTAAAAGAGGGTATACGCCGTTATTGGAAGGTTCGCCGTGTCACGGAGCAGCGACAGTTAATCAAACGTATTGATGTCCGTATGAAGATTGAACTTCCAGTTCAATTCATGCAGGATACATGGGCACTCAACTCAGACGGTGAAATAGATAAGGAGCAGGGACAGACAATGGATATCTCCAACAATGGTCTTGCTGTTTACATGAACCATTGGTTTGATGTTGGAGAAAGCTGTATCTTCACGTTGCCACGAATAGGAACAGTATCAGCCGGACAGAAATCACATGATGTGGTCGGAGTTGTCTGTTGGATGCGTGAACTGCCAAAAGGCGGTGCTTTTCGTTTTGTAGCAGGTATTCAGCTGCGCTTTGCAGATCTTGAAGAGCGCAAACAGATGCAGGAATATGTGGCTTATGTAAAGAAAAGGTATAAGCTGTAAATGTCATGAAACTAAGAAAAAATAAAAAACAAAAGACGGATCAAATTATACGTATCGAAGAGCTTGAAGCTTTAATGCAAAAATATGGTGACGATTTAAAGCCAGAAGATATGGAAGATATCGTCAGCATGTATATGCCTCATAGAAAGCGCCGAAAACTTGGAGCTGCCCTGCTTCGTCTTGACAAGCTGCAGTTACTTCTATTAACGTTAATGCTAGTTGTCTGCATCCTCTTTATTACTGCATTCATGCAGGAGAAGATGGGAAACTTCACTATTAACCTGAACCGACTGGAGCTGTACAGAAAGGGTGTCAGTATAGCAGATACTGGAGACTTCAAGGGTGCGACAGCACGACTTACTGCAAGCACAGTAAAAGATGCGACAAACATCTCAATTGACGATATTCCTGAAGATGTGGATGACATAGAGGGCGGTCATAATGGAAAAAACTATATGGCGTACACCTATTATCTTAGAAATGCAGGAAAGGAAGATCTAGGCTATGTTGCATCCATTACACTTGACTCATGCTCAAAAGGTGCAGAAGAAGCAGTCCGAGTAGCAGTCTGGAGAAATGGAGAACGCACTGTTTATGCAGAACCGTCTGCAAATGGAGAGCCAGAAGAAGGATGCGTAAATTTTGAGTCCGACACGATTGTGTGCAGCTATGAAGAAACAAATTTCCTTGTCGGAAACGTAGATAAATACACAATTGTAATATGGATGGAAGGCGATGATCCAGAATGCGTAGACCGCATTATCGGAGGAAGCGTCGAGCTTAGCATGAATATAGACTCAGACTACGACGATCAGTCAAGTTTGTTATGGAAATTTGTTACCGATATTAAAGATACACTGTTTGACGACAAGCCAATTGATGCAGCCGGAAACGAAGCACCAAACGACAGTTATTACAGTGACAGGGTAATCACCTGGGAAAATAGAAGAAATAAGGATTAAGTAGTCAGTAGTCAGTGGTTAGATTGTTGCTAGCGAAAATTTGTGTTTGGTATGACCGGTGCCACAACCACCGATTATATATAAGGGGGAGATTCCACAAGGGAATTTTCCAGCGGCTGAATAATAAAAAAGACCGAACAAAAGATAGATTTGTATTGAGATCATATCCTCACCGAAAACGGCAGAGGAGATAACTCAATTAACCGGGCTCGGTGAGAGCTTGATCTGAGTACAAAAGCCTTGTCCGATAAAAGGAAATATATATTTCAGCCGCAAAGGATTGGAGGAAATTATAATGAAGAAAGAAAATTTAGGAAGCGTAAAAGCTCTTAAAAAACAGCTTGGCGCAGCGGTTGCCATGGTATGCGTTGCAGCTGTAGCGCTCGGATCAAGTACATATGCGTGGTTTGTAACAAATAACAAAGTTGATGCTACGACCACAAATATTTCTGCACAGTCAAATGCAGCATTTATGACTATTACGAATGGTGCTACAGGTGCAAGCAATGTAGACACGACAAGTGCAACAACAACATTAGGAAAAGATACAGATCTTTATCCTGCGACATTTGGCGAAGAAACAAATTCTGAAAAAGGCAAGTTCATGACAGGATATGGAACCGATCTTGACAATGGAACTTTGGATGGAACTCTTAAACTTGTTGGAACTGAAGGTACTCCAGATGAAGCAAATACAGCAAAATATGCTCTGAAAGAGCAGTTTAATATCAGCTCCAAAGGTCAGAATCTGAGTGATTTAAAAGTAGAAAACATTGAAACAGCAACAGACGCTGCTACCGATCAGCTTTTAAAAACAGCACTTCGTGTTTTAGTTACTAATTCTGATGCAAGTAAATGGGTTGTATATGGTCTGGATGCCGCAGGAACAAAGTATGAAATCAAGCTTTCTTCTGATACATCCAATGCAAATGTAGCCCTTGGAGATGTAACAGCTGGAGCAGATACATTGGTTAATGTTTATCTGTATTATGAAGGAAAAGACACAAATGTCAAAACAATAAACCTTCAGAATGGAAAGCTTGATGCTTCACAGAGCGTAAAAATCAACTTTACAGCAACTGCTGACAATCAGTAATAAATCTAGTTTGAAGCATATCCCCTCTTTGGTTGTGGCAGAGAGTGGGTTGTTTAGCTAGAGAATACTGTGAGGAAGGAGATGGCCTTGTGGCGGTAAAACAATTAAAGAAACAGTTGATTGCTTCCATACTTTCAGTTGCCGTAGCATTCGTTGCACTGGCTTCATCGACTTATGCATGGTATGTCAGCAATAACACCGTAGATGCCACTACATCTACGATTGCAGCAAAAACCGATAACTTCGTATTACAAGTTGCCAAATTGACAGAAGGTGCACAACATGGTACAAACCAATCTCTTGTAGCTTCTTCAATAGGGCATAAAATCAGTCCTTCTTCGACCAATGATTTAAAAGACTGGTATGCTTCTCTGACATGGGGGCAGGATGGATTGGTTCACTCCTATATGCAGGCAGATGTAAATGAAACAGGTGAATACACACGGGATAAAACCGGAACATATACCATTGCCCCGGCACGTTATGCTTTTATCAAAAGCGAATATGTTATTTATACTGTTACTCAGACAGGTATCTGTGATGTTTATCTTGCCGCTGATGACGGAGTACCTGCTGTTCAGGTTACTGCGACAGGAACAGCTACATCCGATATTATTCCGAAATCTCTCAGAGTCGGTATTACCATGCAGGATTTGGATGGAACCACTCCAAGCGGAGATGAAGAATTAGTATTGGTGTATGCACCATATGATGAAACCGGAAAAGGAAACGATGGCACAGGAATTGACGGTTGGACTTATGTAGCGGACACCGCAAATGTGGCTCCTGTTACTTATGCTCATGTTTATGGTGAAAATTATATCTGGACAGATTCTTCAAATGCACAACATAATTATGCAGCACAGAAAAATGGTTCTGTGTACACAGCACCTACATCAAATGCAACAACACTTGCATCAGATGTAGATTATGATGGAAAAATCATGCGAGTATATATCTGGATGGAAGGTACTGATGAGCAGTGTGTTAATAATTCCAGTGAAGAAGACCCATCAACCTATCAGGTTACAGTATCGCTTGCAGGAGTAGCAAAATAATACGATTTTCAGAAGGTCATGGTTTCCAAGCCATGGCTTTTCTTTTACCCCAATATCCCCATATTGTCTACTATCCCCAATCTCCTCCTTGCATTTTCGGTACATCTGATGAATTGCTATTTCTCCGACTTCTGGTATAGTCATGTAACTGAAAAGAGAACTTCATACAACCACGGTGACAGGAACGGTGGCCATTTAATTGGATACGGTGGCTTAATTAGTGTCCCGGTGGCTCAATAGGCATTTGTGTCCACAAAACGAGAAGATTAGAGAAAGAGCCGGTGCCTATCCCAGTGAAATTCATGCAGTTTGGTTTGTTTTTGAATTTTGAGTAAAAAATATAGGAAGGCTTCTTGCTATGCAGTGGGCTTTGTGGTAACATGAAAATATAATATGTTAGAGGCTTCTGTAATGAAAGGCGGTGACGAGGTGGCTGAAAAAGATATAGCAGAAAAAACGCTGGAAGGCTATAATGATGTGTTTGCTGACATAGCAAACGTGCTGCTTTTCAACGGAAGAAGACTGATAAATCCAGATGACTTGGAAGATCGGACACCGAATTCTTCTTATAAAGTGGATGGGAAAATTCATGGTCAGGAACGAGATGTTGCAAAGGCGTGGAGAAACGGAACAATCCGTCTGGCATGCATTGGAACAGAAAACCAGACAAGAGTGGATAAACTGATGCCTTTGAGAATTATCGGATATGATGGCGCAGAGTATCGTTCACAGTATGATTCAAAGGAACCGAAGTATCCGGTTGTCACGTTTGTTCTGTATTTTGGAACGAATCCCAAGTGGAATGATGAAATTTCGCTGAGAGATTGTCTGGAGATTCCAGAAGAGCTGAAAGAATATGTAAACGATTATAAGGTGAAGATATTTTCGGTTGCGTATCTTCCGAAAGAGAAGGTAGAGCAGTTTACGAGTGACTTCCGTATTGTTGCAGATTATTTTGTTCAACAGAGATTGACGAATGATTACGTGCCAAATCCGCAGACAATCGATCATGTTAAGGAAACATTGGAACTTCTAAGTGTAATGGGTGATGACCACAGATTTATTGATGCGTATAATGAAAATAAAGAAAAGAGCGCGGAAGGAGGTATCCACACTATGAGCGATGCATTAAATACGATTATTGGAAGAGAGACAGAGAAAGCTAAAATTCTTACTCTTATTGATTTGGTTGAAGATGGATCTCTTAGTATTGAAAAGGCAGCTGAGAAAGCTGGAATGACAGTAAAACAGCTAAAAGAACTGATGGATAAAGCTCCATTGCAAACAGTCTGAGAGTTTGAATGAAAGGACTCCCCGCACCTCTCAACGATGTGTCCCAGGGGAGACATTTTTTATACGCAACCACGGTGACAGGAACGGTGGCCATTTAATTGGGTACGGTGGTTTAATTAGTGTCCTGGTGGTTCAATAGGCATCTGTGTCCACAAAACGAGAAAATTTTACAAAATATGAAGACGAAGTAACAGTGAGAGGGAGCCTAAGATGGTATTGACACTGCTGAGACTGTGTGGTATGCTTATAACAAAAAGGAATCAATATGATACATACTGATATATAAACGAAAGGTACATAGGATGCGTCCTTACTATTTTGAAATCATAGATAGAAGGAAGAAAATATTACAAAAAAATAATTTTTGAGAAGGAGCAGCCTATGCCAAGAAAAGCAAGAAAAAAGAGTAACCTATGCATTAATCATGTTATTTTGCGCGGAGTTAATCAGCAAATAATTTTTGAAGATGAGTATGATTATCAGCAGTTTATTGATATTTTGAGATATTATAAGGATGAAAAAAAGTGTAGTTTTAATCTATATGCGTATTGCTTAATGGATAATCATGTTCATTTGCTACTAGAGTATACAACTGTTAGCTTAGATGAGATTATGAAACGAATTGAGATTAAATTTGTTAGGTGGTACAACAAAAGATATCGACGTATAGGACATTTATTTCAAGAACGGTATAAAAGCGAGCCAGTAGAAGACATGGAATATTTGAAAATAGTATTTCGGTACATCCACCAGAATCCTTTGAACGCAGGAATAGAAAAAGTACCAGGAGCCTATCCTTGGAGCAGTTATCATGATTATGCCAATCAGGACGATTCGTTTATAGATATTAAAAGAATTTCTGACCTTTTTCAAAACTATGAGGAGTGTATGACTTGTTTGCATACGTTATCTGATAAAATGTGCATGGAACTTCAATCTTTTGGTATATATGGAATATCCGATGAAGATGCAATGGAAATCATTCAGAAGAAAACTGACTGTAAATCACCAGCGGATTTTCAACGTCTGGGACTCCTTAAAAGAAATCAGTACTTAAAAGAATTAAAGGATTCTGGTATTTCAGTTCGCCAATTGAGTAGGCTTACAGGAATTTCTAGAGGTGCAATAAACGCAGCGATTAATCAAAGTTAAGGAACGAAGAGAGGAAAAAAGCCACCAGGGACAATAAAAAGGCCAACGTCCCTGTCCCTGTGGCAACCCCGTGTTTTCTTAACACAAATTTTATAGACATGGTGTTATAATTGCGACTATAGTAAACAAAAGGACTACGAAGGGAGAATATAAATCATGAAATTCAGAACACAGAAAATCACAGCACTTATGGCATCTGCAATAGTAGGAGTATCTACACTTGGAAGCGTATCCGTAATGGCAGCAGAAAGTACAGAAGCAATGGCAGACCAGGCAGGAATGGTGGTTGATAGAGATGCAATTGCTGCAGATGGAGATGCAATCCCGTCTGATTTTATACAGGGTACTTTTAAACCGTCCGAGACAACTGTGCAGGCACAGGATTCTTATGAGTATCCATTCATTGGACCTAACATGAAACTTCCGGAGGAACTGCTTAAACAGATAAAAGCGCAGACCATTGCGATGATCACAAATGAAATATGGAATGACAATGCAGATGCAATTAAATATGCATATATAAGCTGGGGCGAAATGACCGAGGAGCAGAAAGAGGCAGA
>JABLTP010027455.1_pt1 | contig 22067 bp, 15 predicted proteins | sample 7160111 | NCBI WGS metagenome assembly JABLTP01 (sample SAMN14651227, study PRJNA627086) | human gut metagenome | isolation source: feces | host: Homo sapiens
AGTAATTAGTGCGCAGCTTCTTTTCTTGTACAAAAAAATAACTGCCAGACCTCGAAAGAATCCAGCAGTTGGTGTAAAATTAAGTTATGCTACTAACTAAATTATTACAAAAAGATTATACGAAAAATTCAGACGGATATCAACTTAAACTTCCGTTAAATCTTGAAACAATCATTCCGGATAATGATTCTGTTCGATTACTAAGTCAGTTTGTGGAGGCTATGGATTTGACTGACCTATATTCTACTTATGAAAGAATAAATTCTGTATCGCCCAGAACACTTTTGAAGATTGTGCTCTATTCTTACATGAACGGGGATTACTCCTCTCGTTCCATGGAACTAAATTGTAAAAGAGATATCAATTTTATGTTTCTCCTAGAAGGTTCCCCAGCTCCTGATCATGCTACATTTGCAAGGTTTAGAAGTATCCATTTTGCTCCCTGTTCTAAACGTATCCTTGCAGAAATGTCTAATGCATTGTTTGATATGGGAGAAATTTCCGGAGAGACCATTTTTATTGATGGTACAAAAATTGAAGCCAGTGCCAATAAGTATACTTTCGTCTGGAAGAAGGCAGTAACAAAAAATCAGGCAAAACTTTTGCAGAAACTTGCTGATTTTGTAGCTGAGTGTGAGTTGCTTTATGATATAAAAATCGTTTATGGAAATACGATAAAAATAAAGCATGTAAAGAAGCTCCGCAAAAAACTGTATGCATTAAAAGAAACTGAAAATATAGTGTTTGTGCATGGGATTGGGAAAAGAAAAACTCCGCTTCAAAAGAGTATTGAAATTCTTGAAAGTTATTTAAACCGGCTCAAAAAATATAACCAGCAGATACATATCTGTGCGGAACGCAACAGTTATTCAAAGACAGATCATGATGCTACTTTTATGCGAATGAAGGAGGATGCCATGGGAAACGGACAGTTAAAGCCTGCTTATAATCTTCAGCATGGCGTGGATTCTGAATACATCACATGGCTTACCATAGGTCCCCAGTCTACTGATACCACAACGCTGATACCATTTTTGAAAGATGCACAGGAGCATTTGAAATTCAAATATAAAAACATAACAGCAGATGCTGGATATGAAAGTGAAGAAAACTATCTGTTTCTAGAAGCAAATGGTCAGCTTTCTTATATAAAACCTGCGAACTATGAGATTTCCAAGACCCGTAAATATAAAAATGATATCGGTAAGATAGAAAATATGGAGTATGATGTAAAAAAAGATATCTATACCTGCAGAAATGGTAAAAAATTAGGTGTAGATCATATCCGCCACTCAAAAAGCAAAACAGGATATGCAAGCGGAAAAACGATTTATAAATGTGAGGACTGTAATGGATGCCCTTACAAAAGTGAATGCATCAAAGGGAATAATTGTAAAACACCTTTGGAAGAACGGACAAAAACACTTCAAGTTGCAAAAACATTTCTAAAACATAGAAAAGAAGATTTAGACCGGATACTCTCAGAAGAAGGGATTCTCTTCAGGACAAACCGGAGCATACAGGCGGAAGGCTCCTTTGGAGATTTAAAACAGGATATGCAGTTCCGCAGATATTTAAGCAAAGGAAATGCAAATGTTCTTGCAGAGAGTACATTGCTTGCCTTGGCAAGAAACATAAACAAACTACATAATAAGATTCAAAATGGAAGAACCGGAACACATTTATTTTCGATAAAAAGTGCCTAAATTTTGACTTATCAAAACAATTTTTCAAGCCATCAAAAATGGCTTATTAAAGTGCGTCTTTAATAATAGCCTGTAACAATGAAAAGTGTTTTTTGATGGATTTTATCCTTAAAGCAGCAAAAAGGAAGCTGCCGCTTCACGAAAATTCATTCGTTAAAGCGACAGCCCCATTTTTAATTTATAGGAAGGAAGATTATAAATGAATAAATTGAAAATAAAAAAAATAATTACGTTGATTTTATCATTTATTCTTATAGCCGTGAGTTTTTATACAAATATTAATTGCCATAAATAACATTTTTTGCTATAATATAGTGAAATAGTACGTGTGTTATGGAGGATAAAATATATGGAAACTAATATATTAATGGAAAGTGGTACTAATGAACTGGAAGTGCTTGAGTTTATGGTTGGCGGAAATCATTATGGAATTAATGTTGCTAAGATTAAGGAAATAGTTCCATATAGTAAAGTGACGCCAGTACCTAATTCACATCCTTGTGTAGAAGGTGTTTTTATGCCAAGAGACCTTATGATAACAATAGTAGATCTTGCCAAGGTTATTAAGTGTAAACCATCAGAGGATATAACGAAGGATATGTTTATTATAACTAACTTCAACAAGCTTAATGTTGCATTTCATGTTGCTTCTGTTGTAGGTATTCACAGAGTATCATGGACAGATATCATAAAGCCTGACAGTACTATAAGCAGTGCTGATAGTGGTATTGCTACAGGCGTAGTAAAGATCAATGACCAGCTTATTATCATCCTTGATTTTGAAAGAATAGTTTCTGATATAAGTCCTGAAACAGGACTAAAGGTTTCTGATATTGATAAGCTCGAAGGAAGAGAAAGAAATGAATCACATATAGTAATAGCTGAGGATTCTCCGTTACTTATGAAGCTTATATCAGATTCACTTATTAAGTCAGGCTATGATAATTTAACATTATGTGCCAATGGACAGGAGGCATGGGAATGTCTTGTCAAGATGAAAGATTCCGATTCAATGGATGTTGCATGTGTTATAACAGATTTAGAGATGCCGCTTATGGATGGTCACAGACTTACAAAGCTTATAAAAACTGATGATAAGTTTAAGGATATACCAGTTGTTATATTCTCATCACTTATAAATGATCAGATGAGAGCTAAAGGTGAAGCATTAGGAGCTGATATTCAGTTGTCAAAACCAGAAATTGGTTTATTAGTTAATGAAATAGACAAGCTTCTTAGAAAATAAAATGTATAATTATCATTTTATTATATGATGTAACTTGTATTTTACATTTATATCAATATATGTCGATGATTTTGATTAGTTAGATGGTGTTATCCCTTTTTATAGGTAACACCATCTATGCTTTTGTTAATTCAAGTAATATAGATGAGGTAGTATATGGATAATAACAAAGATTTCGGCACATTGGAAAAGTTATGTGAAGATATTCTTAATGATATGGATACATATGATAGTATACTGTTAGGTTTTGGAACTGAGTTATTGAAATATAAAAATGATGAGATAGATGATGTGTTAGCTTGTCTGGCAAAATATCTTGAACATAAAAATTATTTTATAATATCATCTGTTAAAGATGATATACTAAGAAATTCAGAATTAAATCAGAAAAGAATAGTCTGCCCTTATTTAGGAGAAACAGATAAGACAAATGAAGATAAGCAATGGGATTTATATAATAAGTGGTTATCAGGTACATTAGCAAAAAAATTACTTGTTGTAGAATTAGGAGAGGGATTTAATAATCCTAATCTTATTAAATGGCCATTTGAGAGAATAGTTATGATTAATGAAAAAGCTCGTTTTTACAGAATTCATAGTATGTTTTATCAAATACCACCAGAAATAAAGGATAAGTCTGTTACATATAAATATGATGCCTATGAAGTATTGAAAACACTGGTAAATATGTCCAATCATTAAAAACGCTGGTAAATATTGTTAAATAGACGACTTTATGGTAGTATTCTATATATATTGATAAAGGTGGTGGAATTGTGGCTGAAAATGAAGAAGATTACCTTGATGGTCTTTTAAAATCAATGTCTGAAAGGGAAAATGCAGAGAAGCAGGCAAAAGACGAGGAAGAAGAAGAGATTAAAGAACAGGTTAGAGAGGCGGTTGAAAAGTCTAATACGCCTAATAGCAAGTTTGAAAATATATACATGGATGATCCGGTAGAAAATGATGGTAAGCAGGTAAGTGATGAGCATGTGGAAAAGGTTCTGAAAGATGTAATGACTGTTCCACGAAAGATGGCAGCACCAGGTGTTGATGAATCTTATATAGTAGATGATGAACTTGATACACCAAAACCGGTTTCATCAGTTACGCCTGAGGAAGTGGCTAAGCTTGCAAGGGAAAAAGAAGAGAAGGAAAAGGTTGATGAATCAGTCAAGAGTTCAAATGCAGATAAAGCACTTGATAAGCTGATTGAGGAAACTCAAAAAGATGAAGCAGCTGGCTCTAACTTAAGTAAAGATGATGAGCTTATTAAGGATATGGATTTATCAGATGGTGAAAAAGACAGACTGGTAAATATGAATCTTGATGATTTATTAAATGATGTTAACACAGATGCTGGTTCTACAAACGAAAGCGGAGTCAGTGCTGTTAATGATTTACTTGCACAGATTAATCAGGGAAGTGACCAGGCTGATGATGAGGCATCTGATAACATAGCTTCTGATTTAGCAGCGACTGGCGCAGTGGAAGACAATAAAGCTGATAACAGCTCAGATATTACATCTGCAGGTGATGATGTTAAGAAGCAGCTTGAAGAAGAATTAAAGTCAGTTAATAAGAAAAAAAGAAAAAAAGGTATTTTATCAGTTATTAAAGATATATTCTTTGAAAGTCTTGATGATGAAACAGAAGATGCAGCTGATACCTTAGAAAAGTCAGGCAGAGCAGCTAAGAAAGAAGCCAAAATGGCGAAAAAGGCAGCTAAAGCTGATAAGAACGATAAGAATAAAGCAACAGATGCAGAGCAGGTACCTGCAGCTAAAGGAAAAGATGAAAACGAGCTTCTGATAGAAGAGGTATTTCATGGTAAGGATACTCTTGATGATTCAGCTGCACCTAAGAAAGGTCTGTTTGCAAAGATAAAATACAGAATGCAGCAGTTTAAAGCTAAACAGGCTAAAGAATGTGAGGCTGAGGAACAGCAGGAAGAGATAGAAAGACAGGAAAAGCAACAGCAGGTTGCAGCCAAAAAGGCCCAGGCAGCTGAAAAGAAGCAGAAGGCAGCTGAAAAGAAAACAGCTAAAAAGGAAGCAGCTAAAAAAGCAAAGGCTAAGAAGCCTAAGAAAGAAAAGAAGCCAAAGAAACCTAAGGTTAAACAGCCGCCTAAACCTGGAGATATAATCAGATTCAAACCGAAATCAATAATTGTGTTTGTTATGTTAATAGTTGGAATAGTAGTGCTTGTACAGATGTTTGGATATACTATTAACTATAGTGGAAATATTAGTCTTGCTAAAGATTATTATGCTAATCAGGAATATGACAAGGCATATAATAGTTTAGATGGAATAAAGCTGTCTGGAGATGATGAGACGCTTTATAAACAGGCAAAGGTTGTTATGTATGTTCAAAGACAGTATGAATCATATGAAAATTATGAAAAAATGAATATGCATACAGAGGCACTAAATGCTCTTGTAAAGGGAGTTGACAGATATCAGACATACAGAAGTGAGGCAAAAGAATTAGGCGTTGAGGATAAGATGACAGAAGTGTATAATCTTATCATTAAGGCATTTAAGGATAAGTTTAAAATGTCCGAAACAGAAGCAATATCATTAGTTGAATTGTCAAAGTTAGATTTTACAAGTTATTATTATAAGATTGAAGCATATGGAGAGGCAATAAAATGATTTCAGTGATCGATTATGACGCAGGTAACTTAAAGAGTGTTGAAAAGGCTCTTATATCGCTTGGTGAAGAAGTTATTGTATCAAGTGATTCGAGCGAAATATTACAGGCAGATAAGGTTATTCTACCAGGAGTGGGTTCATTTGGAGATGCAATGAATAATCTTGATCGTTTCGGACTTGTAGATACGATAAAAAAGGTTGTTGATAATAAGACACCATTTCTTGGTATATGTCTTGGATTGCAGCTTTTGTTCAAGGAAAGTGAAGAAACACCAGGAGCAGAAGGCCTTAATATTCTGCCTGGTAAAATATTAAAAATACCAGCAGCTAAAGGAATAAAGATTCCACATATGGGATGGAATTCATTGGAAGTTAAGCCGGGTGCAAAACTTTTTAAGGGACTTTCAGATAATCCTTATGTTTATTTTGTCCATTCATATTATCTTAAAGCTGATGATGAAGCAATTGTGGCTGCATCTACAGAATATTCAACTCATATTCATGCTTCTGTAGAAAAGGATAATGTGTTTGCATGCCAGTTTCATCCAGAAAAGAGTAGTGAAACAGGTCTTAGAATACTTAAGAATTTTGCAGAATTATAGATTGGAGAGTACACATAATGTTTACTAAAAGAATAATACCTTGTCTTGATTGCAAAGATGGAAGAGTTGTTAAGGGAACTAATTTTGTTGATCTTAAGGATGCAGGAGATCCTGTAGAGGTTGCTGCAATGTATGATAAATCAGGAGCAGATGAACTGGTATTTCTTGATATAACAGCATCAAGTGATGGAAGAAATACAACAGTAGAGCTTGTAAGAAACGTAGCTGAAAAGGTTTTTATACCATTCACAGTAGGCGGTGGAATAAGGACAGTTGAGGATTTCAAGGTGCTTTTAAGAGAAGGTGCGGACAAAATATCTGTTAATTCAGCTGCAATCATGAATCCAGAACTTATTTCGCGGGCTGCTGACAAGTTTGGAAGCCAGTGTGTTGTTGTAGCGATAGATGCTAAAAAGCAGGAAGATGGGCATTGGAGTATATATAAAAATGGTGGAAGAGTAGATATGCATATGGATGCCGTTGAGTGGGCTATGAAAGCTGAGAGTCTTGGTGCTGGTGAGATACTGCTTACAAGCATGGATTGTGATGGTACAAAGGCAGGTTATGATATAGAGCTTACTAGTGCAGTTGCATCAAATGTGTCAATTCCTGTTATAGCATCTGGTGGTGCTGGTAATATGGAGCATTTTTATGATGCATTTACAAAGGGTAATGCTGATGCAGCCCTTGCAGCCTCTTTATTCCATTATAAAGAGATGGAAATAAAAGACCTTAAGAAATATTTGTCTGATAAGGGTATTCCTATGAGATTATAATATATTGTGTTACAGCACAAAAGGGATAATCATTACATTATATAATACATGCTGCAGGAAGTATATGAGGAAAAGAGGAACATAATTATGTCTATGATAACAGGTGACTGGCAGGAAGCTTTAAGTGATGAGTTTAGAAAGGATTATTACAAGAAATTATATACATTTGTAAAGGATGAATATAACAGTTGCGTGGTATATCCCCCAGCAGATGATATATTCAATGCATTTCATTTTACACCACTTAAAAGTGTAAAGGTGCTTATACTTGGACAGGATCCATATCATGAGGTGAATCAGGCTCATGGTCTTAGCTTTTCAGTTCTTCCGGGTAATCCTATACCTAAGTCATTACAGAATATATATAAAGAATTACAGTCTGATATTGGGTGCTATTATCCAAACAATGGTTTCCTTAAAAAGTGGGCTGACCAGGGAGTACTTATGTTGAATACTGTACTTACGGTAAGAGCACATGCAGCATTTTCACATAAGGGAAGAGGCTGGGAGCAGTTTACAGATGCAGTTATCAACGCTGTTAATGCACAGGACAGACCAATAGTTTATATGTTATGGGGGAATTCAGCAAAGGATAAAATTCCTATGCTTACGAATCCTAAGCATCTTATATTAACAAGTGCACATCCAAGTCCACTATCGGCTAACAGAGGTTTTTTTGGATGCAGGCATTTCAGCAAATGTAACGAGTTTCTTGAAAATCATGGAGTCACACCAATAGACTGGCAGATTGAAAATATATAAAAATAATAATATATGAAAAAATCCGCATCCTGTATTATTTCGTCATGAAATAATCAGGATGCGGATTTTTTGTATCAATATTTGTTTATTTACTCATCAATATCTTCTTCAGATCCAGCAACTGCGCCGATAACTGAAATGATAACTACAACGGCAAATATTGAAATTGCAACACCTATAATAGGTCCTAAAAATAATAAAAAGTTCATATGCTTATCCTCCGAATATTCTTTTATTATTATACAACTTTTTTATGATAAGTCAAAAACTTATTTGTTAATATTCTTGTTAGCAGTAGCAAGCATAAGTTTGATTCTGTTGAGCTGGTTAACTTCTGAAGCACCTGGGTCATAATCAACCGCAATAATATTAGCCTCAGGGAAAGCAGCACGTAATTCTTTTATAACACCTTTACCTACTATATGGTTAGGCAGACATGCAAATGGCTGGCAGCATACGATATTGCCGGCACCATTATGTATGAGCTCAATCATTTCTCCAGTAAGAAGCCATCCCTCGCCAGTCTGGTTTCCAAGTGATACAAGATCCTTTGCAAGTGCAGCAGTATCCTTTATGGATGAAGGTGCATCAAAACGTTTACTTTCTGCAAGTGCCTGGTTACCAGCTTTTCTGAACCATTCAAGAATCTTTATGACTGTATTATTAATAAATGCAGATTTTCCAGATGTACCGAGGTATTTATGCTTAAAGTTAGCATTTTCTGCACAGTAGAGAAGAAATCCCATAAGATCAGGAACAACTGCCTCTGCACCTTCTGATTCAAGCAGATCAACAAGATAGTTGTTGGCTGCAGGAAGAAACTTAACAAGAATCTCACCAACAACACCAACTCTTGGTTTCTTTATATCAAGTAACTCAATGTTATCAAAGTCTTTAACGATAGCACGGAGGTTATTGTTAAAGTCTTTCATTTTTACCTTGTCCTGTGTAATCTGTTTAATACATATTTCCTTCCAGTGTTCATGTAGAGCGTTAACAGAGCCAGGAACCTTTTCGTAAGGTCTTGTTCTGTATACAACATTCATGAATATATCGCCATACTCAATCGCCATCATAGCTTTTTTAAGCATCTTAAGGTCATACTTAAAACCAGAGTTAGTTTCAAGCCCCTGTGCACTAAGAGATATTACAGGTATATATCCTAAGTTGGCTTTCTCAAGAGCACGTCTGATGAATCCAATGTAGTTAGAGGCACGGCATCCACCACCAGTCTGTGTAATAATGATTGCTGTTTTTGAAAGATCGTATTTACCCGAAAGGACAGCATTCATAATCTGGCCGACAACCATTAGGGAAGGATAGCAGGCATCATTATTTACATATTTAAGCCCCATATCAACTGATGATTTGTTATCGTTATCAAGGACCTCGAAATTATAGCCACATGAATTGAGTGCTGGCTCTAATAAGTCAAAATGTATAGGTGACATCTGAGGACATAGAATAGTGTAGTTCTTTCTCATCTCAGGTGTGAATTCAACACGGTTGTATGCAGATGAAACAAGAGTGCGTTTATAATTCTTCTTATCTCTTACTTTAAGTGCAGCGATGAGAGATCTTATACGTATACGTGCAGCTCCAAGGTTGTTAACTTCATCTATTTTTAATACTGTATATATTTTACCTGATTTAGTTAATATATCATTTACAGCATCTGTTGTTACGGCATCAAGTCCACAGCCAAAAGAGTTAAGCTGTATAAGATCAAGGTTGTCCTGTGTCTTAACAAAACTTGCTGCAGCATATAATCTTGAATGATACATCCACTGATCCATAACGATAAGAGGACGTTCAACATTTCCAAGATGTGAAACACTGTCTTCTGTTAATACGGCAATATCATATGAGTTTATAAGTTCAGGTATACCATGGTTGATTTCAGGGTCAATATGGTATGGTCTTCCTGCAAGAACGATACCACGTTTACCAGTATCCTTTAAATACTTGATGACTTCTTCACCCTTTTTATGCATGTCCTCTCTGGACTGCATGAGCTCTTTCCATGCATCCAAAACAGCAGCTTTTATTTCACCCGATGGGATATCAGGGAACTCTTCATGCAATCTTTTAGCCAGGATTGCTTCGTTTTCAAAAGAAATAAAAGGGTTTCTGAAATCTATATTTTCAGTTTTGAGTTCTTCAACATTGTTCTTAATATTTTCAGCATAAGAAGTAACAATAGGACAGTTGTAGTGGTTGTTAGTACCATCTATTTCTTTGTGTTCATATGGAACGCAAGGATAAAAGATGAATTTAACACCTTTCTTTATAAGCCAGCTTATATGACCATGAGCCAGCTTAGCAGGATAACATTCTGATTCTGATGGAATGGATTCTATGCCTAGCTCATATATCTTTCTTGTTGACTGTGGTGAAAGAACAACCTTATAACCAAGCTTTGTAAAGAAAGTGAACCAGAAAGGATAATTTTCATACATGTTAAGTACCCTTGGTATACCTACAACACCTCTTACAGCCAGATCAGCTGATAAAGGTTCATAGTCAAAAAGTCTGTGGAACTTATAATCAAAAAGATTAGGAACCTTTTCTTTATTACGTTCCTTTCCAAGTCCACGCTCGCATCTGTTACCAGTTATAAAGGAACGTCCACCAGAGAATTTGTTAATAGTTAAATGACAGCTGTTAGTACATCCTTTACATCTTGTAAGAGTAGTTTCGTAAGTAAGACTGTTTATTTTGTCAATAGAGAGCATAGATGATTCTGATATACCATCATAGCGTTCTCTTGCAATAAGTGCTGCACCAAAAGCCCCCATTATGCCTGCGATATCAGGTCTTATGGCATTAACACCTGTTATCTTTTCAAAGCTTCTAAGCACGGCATCGTTGTAGAATGTACCACCCTGGACAACGATATGTTTACCTAAATCACCTGGGTCAGCTATTTTAATAACCTTGTATAATGCATTTTTGATGACAGAGTAAGCAAGACCTGCTGATATATCAGATACCTCAGCCCCTTCTTTTTGTGCCTGTTTTACTTTAGAGTTCATGAATACAGTACATCTTGTACCAAGGTCAATAGGATGCTTTGCAAAAAGAGCAGCCTTTGCGAAATCCTGTACAGAATAGTTTAGTGACTTGGCAAATGTTTCGATAAATGAACCACAGCCTGATGAACATGCTTCATTAAGCTGTACAGAATCAACTGTCTGATTCTTGATTTTAATACATTTCATATCCTGACCACCAATATCTATGATACAGTCAACATCAGGATCAAAAAATGCAGCAGCATAGAAATGTGATACTGTCTCAACTTCTCCTTCATCCAGCATGAGAGCTGACTTAATAAGGGCTTCACCGTAACCTGTAGAGCATGCCTGTACGATTCTGGCTTTAGGTGGAAGCTGCGAATATATTTCTTTTATTGCTTTTATTGTAGTAGCAAGCGGAGAACCGTTGTTGCTTGAGTAGAATGAATAAAGAAGATTACCATCTTCATCTACAAGTGCTACCTTGGTTGTAGTAGAACCAGCATCAATACCCAGATAACAGTTACCTTCATAAGAGGATATGTCCGCAGTTTTAACATGATGGACACTATGTCTTTTGATAAAGTCGTTATAAGCAAGCTGGTCTGCAAAAAGTGGTTCCATACGTTCAACTTCAAAGTCAAGCTTTATCTTACCCTGAAGACGCTTAATTATGTCAGATACATCAACGCATACGTTTTTGTCGTAGTTCATGGCAGAACCAACAGCAGCAAAAAGATGTGAATGTTCTGGTGCAATAGTCTGTTCAGGAGTAAGGCTTAATGTACGGATGAATGCCTGTTTTAATTCTGAAAGGAAGTGAAGAGGACCTCCTAAGAAAGCAACGTTACCTCGTATAGGTTTACCACATGCAAGACCTGAAATAGTCTGGTTAACAACGGCCTGGAATATAGAGGCTGCTAAGTCCTGCTTAGTTGCACCTTCATTGATAAGAGGCTGTATATCAGACTTGGCAAATACACCACATCTTGCAGCTATAGGATAGATAGATTTATAGCTTTTAGCATATTCATTAAGACCCGCTGCATCTGTCTGTAAAAGAGTAGCCATCTGGTCGATAAAAGAGCCTGTACCACCAGCACATATACCATTCATACGCTGGTCAATACCGTTAGTGAAGTAGATAATCTTTGCATCCTCACCACCAAGCTCTATGGCAACATCACATTGTGGAGCGTAGTCCTGAAGTGCTGTTGATACAGCGACAACCTCCTGAGTAAATGGAACTTCAAGATGCTTTGCAAGAGTAAGTCCGCCCGAACCTGTTATAACAGGATATACTTCGAATTCACCAAGCTTTGTTACAGCCTTTTCAAGCAGACCCTGTAAAGTTTCCTGGATATTGGCAAAATGTCTTTCATAATCTGAAAATAAAATATTATTATTATCATCAAGAATTGCGATCTTTACTGTTGTTGAACCAATATCAATACCTAATCTGTATTTATTCATATTCATTACGGCAGAGCCGTCCTCCTTGTTTTAGTATATATTGATGTAAATGTTAAAGTATTCCAAAATTACAATGTCGAAAAATGAAAAATCACATCGAATAAATTACAACTGACATATTATATAAGAAATAACAGAATAATTCAACACCATAAATATGACTGTTTATATAAAATTAATAATACTAAAATGAGAACTTAATTGACAAAGGAAATTATTATTTTTATACTTTGTATATGTTATATCATTAATTAGTGATGTTTTTCACGGAAATGAGGAGTTTGATGAATTGGTTTTCTAAGTTTGAAAGGAAATATTCAAAGTATGCAATAAAGAATCTCATGGTCTATATAATTATATTGTATGCTGTTGGATTTGTATTTGAAGTGTTTGCACCAGGTGTTTACAGTGCATATCTTTCACTCGATTTTTCTAAGATATTTGCTGGACAGGTATGGCGTATTGTCACATTTATAATACAGCCACCTTCAACAAGTATTATTTTTGTATTCTTTTCACTTTATTTTTATTATCTTATAGGTACAGTGCTTGAGAATATATGGGGGTCATTCAAGTTTAATGTATATTTCTTTTCAGGAGTATTGTTAAATATTGTTGCAGCCCTTATAATATATCTTATATTTGGTATCAGCTTTAATATGAGTACACATTACATCAATCTTGCTTTGTTTATGGCTTTTGCCATGGAACAGCCGGATATGGAGGTGCTCCTTTTCTTTATCATCCCTATAAAGATAAAGTGGATGGCACTGCTTGATGGGATTGTATTTGCGATAACTATAGTATGTGGCTTTGCGGTGCCTTCTATGGCAGCAGCTGGTTCTAGTGCAGGCTATGCAATGTGGCAGGGACTATATAATGCAGGTTTGTTATCAGGAAGCGGTATGGGATGTTATGCAAATGCAATTGCAGCACTTGTTTCAATGCTTAACTTTATAATATTTATGATTGTGTCAAGAAAAATTCCTTATAAATCTTCAACACAAAAGAATTTTAACAAGGCTATGTATACAGCGAAGAAAGCAGAAAAGAACAGAACAGATGCTAAGAGAAGATCATTTAATGAAAAGCTGTATAACGCTAATAGCGAGAAGACAACATGGGATAGTGCTAATAAACCATATAAGCCTGTAAGAAGCGGACAGCCTAAGCATAGATGTGCTGTGTGTGGAAGAACTGAACTTGATGACGAAAGCCTGGTATTCAGATTCTGCTCTAAGTGTGCAGGAAACTATGAGTATTGTAATGAACATTTGTATACACATATTCATATTACAGCTAATGACAATAAGAATATGCGATAGTTAAATTATTTATAAATATTGTTATGGCTATTGCTATTTTTGGTGTTATTAAGTATAATCATTTGGATTGTTTTGTTTTTTATTAATTATTTTTATTTACTTTGGAGGTTAGAATGAAGAAGACTAAGATTATATGTACTATGGGTCCTAACACTAATGACAGAGAGCTTATTAAGCAGCTTGCATTAAACGGTATGGATATTGCAAGATTCAACTTTTCTCATGGAGATCATGAAGAACAGGCTGGACGTTTTGCATTAGTTAAGAGTGTAAGGGAAGAGATTAACAAGCCTATAGCTACACTTCTTGATACAAAGGGACCAGAAATCAGAACTGGCGTACTTAAGGATGATAAAAAGGTTACTCTTAAGGAAGGACAGAAGTTTACTCTTACAACAAGAGAGGTTGTAGGTGATGAAAATATTGACATGATTACATATGCAGGACTTCCAGCAGATGTAGAGAATGGTAATACTATTCTTATTGATGATGGTCTTATTGAACTTAGAGTAGAAGAGGTTGTTGATGGTACAGATATTATATGTACTGTAATTAATGGTGGTGAGCTTGGTTCTAAGAAGGGCGTTAATGTTCCTAACGTAAGCATTAAGCTTCCAGGTATCACAGACAAAGATAAGGATGATATTATATTTGGTGTAGAGCAGGGATTTGATTTTATCGCAGCTTCATTTGTAAGAAATGCAGCTTGTATACAGGAGATTAAGCAGCTTTTATGGGAGCATGGTTCAGATATTCCTGTTATCGCTAAGATTGAGAATGCTGAAGGTATTGAGAATCTTGATGAGATAATTAAGGTTGCTGATGGTATCATGGTCGCAAGAGGTGACATGGGTGTTGAGATTCCAGCAGAAGATGTTCCACACTACCAGAAGGAAATCATCAAGAAGTGTAACGCAACATACAAGCCAGTTATAACAGCTACACAGATGCTTGATTCTATGATTAGAAATCCACGTCCTACAAGAGCTGAGGTTACTGATGTTGCTAATGCTATATATGACGGTACAGACGTAGTTATGCTTTCAGGAGAAACTGCTAATGGTAAGTATCCACTTGAAGCCTTAAAGATGATGGCTAAGATTGCAGAAAGAACAGAAAAGGATATCAAGGGCAGAGCTTCTGATATATCTAAGGTTCATAGCAAGAGAAGCATATCAAGTGCAGTATGTAACGCTACTGTCCAGACAGCAGAGAACCTTAACGCTAAGGCTATTGTATGCCCAACTATTTCTGGTTTTACAGCAAGACTTACATCTAAGCTTAAGCCAAATGCTGAGATTATCGGTTGTTCACCATATGATAACGTTCTTAGAAAAATGCAGATATATTGGGGAGTAAGACCTTTAAAGACTGCAACAGAGGTTTCTACTGATAAGATTATTGAGCATGCATTAGTAGTATCTGAGCAGGCTGGTTTTGTAGAAGAAGGCGATACAGTTATTGTGTCTGCTGGTATTGCTACATCATCAGATCCTTCGGCTAAGAGAGGACTTACTAATACTATGAGAGTTGTTACTATCTAATTGTTACAAATAATTCATAAGGATATTTAATTTTATAGATGAAAATTTAAGGTACTTGTGTTTAATATGAGTGCTGGTCTAAACTAAATGATACACGCTTACAGGAACCATATAATATGTTCATGTAGGCGTGTTTTTTGTTGATTTGATAAAGTATAAATATAAATTGTTATTATTTCAATACAATATGTTAAATGCAAAATGTATTCTTAGAGTAGAATGAAAGATGTAGAAATGGTGGATGCATTGGAAGAAATATCAAAATTTGAGGATAAAAGCTTAGAAGTGCTGAATATTATTAGTAAATTAGAAAATGGAGAATTAAAAGTAAGAAATGTTCCAGACGAATTAGCTTTAGAATCTGATATTATAAGGATTGAAAGAAAATTGGGTTTAAGAAAAAGTGGTCGTCGTGGATTTGATGTAATTACGCAGAATTTTTTTGTAGAAGAACAGTGGTTTAATAAAAATAAAGAAAGAGATAGTTATAATTTTGAATCTAATAGGATGATATTTAATTCGTTTAAAGAATATTATTCTTTTTTAGATGGGGATGTATATGAAAATGCTTGTTATTATGGATATACATTTGAGGATGAATTTTTAAAAAGTCTTAATTTGGATATAAATCATTTGAAATCATTAAAGAGTTTCGAAACAAGAACCATAGATGCTAGTTCATATAAGATAAAACAAGAGGAGATTGAAGAATATAATCATTGTGAATTAGTAAATAAAAAAGTTGTTAAAGAATGGATTGATAAATTTAATTTAGCAGATACGTATGATTTGTTAAAAAAAGTGTGCGATGATTATAACATGGCAACATTAGAAAAATATAAACACATAGAATTTTTCTTTTTACAATATGCTATTTATCATAAAAATAGTCGGAAACATTTCGATATTCTTATGGAGTACTTTTCTAAAAATTATTATCGCGGTGATGATATGGCTATGAGATTATGTTTGATATATAAACCAGATGATGTTTGTGAAAGCTTTAATTATTGTCAGGCTTCGGATTCGACAAATAGGAAAAAAAAGACGAATGTAAAAAATTTTGTAAGAGATTTAAAGAATCGAGATATTGAAATAAGTATATCTAGTTATTTTGATAATGAAATACATTTTTATTGTGAGGAAACAACTGTTTATAGGTATAAAAATCGTCGGGGAAGAAGATATTTAGATAAATTGTTTGGAGTGGATGTATGTCAAGCTTTTGAAACATTTGAAGAGTTTATTGAATATAGAAAAGGTGATTTGAGAAATTGTGATTTATCTAATAACATTTACTTGAATGTTGATTTTTCAAAATGTATTGTTGATGATACGACAAAATTGCCAATTAAGGATAATACAAATTTAAGTTATAAGGTGAAAAAATCATATGTGGATAATAAATTTATTGTAGAACAATTCTGGTATGATGACAAAGATAAATGTGTAAAGAAACAATCCGATAAGTTTTTATATTTTTTTGATTTTGTTGCGTTTTTGAAAGGAGATTTGTCTGGAGCAGATTTAATATTATGTACAGGAATGAAAAATCTTCCAAATGTGTATGGGATTAATTTGAATAATGTTAAAATGACTAGTGAATTATGCAAACAATTTAAAATTTCATATTCTTCATATGATTTTAACAAAAAACTTATTAGAGAATTCCCTATATCTGAAAAAAATGAAGAACAGACAAAGATTATATTACAGCAATCTAGGGAAATTGTTGTTGATGATGATAACAAGTTTTCAAATAAATTTAAAAAGATTAGTTATATTTCTGATTTGCATTTGATGCACAAAATAAAAAATGCTAAGTGTAAATCTAAAGAAGATGTTATTTTTGTATTGCAAAAAAATATTGATAATATTTTACAAGAATGTCATGGAATAACGCTTATCGGAGGTGACTTGTCATCGGAATTTTCTTTGTATGAAATGTTTATAAAAATGCTTAGAAAGTCAGCAGATAAATTGTTTGGAAAAGTATATTTTGTATTTGTTTTAGGAAATCATGAACTTTGGGGATTTCCTGGGTTATCAATAGAACAGATTGTAAAAAAATACAGGACCTTGTTACATGAAAATGGGATGTATTTATTACAAAATGATTTATTCTATGAAAATGAATATAATGATGTTGGAATTATTCCTTATGATGAACTTATATGTATGGATAATAAAGATATATTAGAAAAACTTAGATGTACAAGGATTGCTATTTTTGGTGGTTTAGGTTTTTCTGGATATAACGAAGTATTTAATGCATTGAATGGTGTTTACGGATTGACAATAGATAGGAATGTTGAAATTAGAGAGAGCAGAAAATTTGAACAATTATATTATAAATTAATAGATATATTGTCTAATAAAAATACGGTTATTTTTACTCATATGCCAAAGCAGGATTGGTGTATGGATAAAAATTATGATGACAATTTTGTTTATGTTAGTGGTCACACTCACAGAAATGTATTTTTTGATGATGGTCTAGTAAGAATATACGCAGATAATCAGATTGGTTATGGGAATGGATCACTACATTTGAAATATTTTTTGATGGATAATGAATATGATTGTTTTTTTGATTATGATGATGGTATACATGAAATTACATCACAGCAATATCAAGATTTTGCTAGGGGAAAAAATATTAATATGACATTTAATAGGCAAATTAATATTCTTTATATGTTAAAGAAAAATGGTTTTTATTGTTTTATTCATAAGAGTGAACTGGGAACATTATCAATGCTAAATGGAGGTGCATTTTATAAATTACGCATTCAAAGATTAAAATATTACTATGCTAATATGGATAGGATGATTGAAAGTATAAAAAAACCATTAGATAAATATAGTGAGTATCAACAAAATATTTCTAACGAAATTAAAAAAATTGGAGGGAGTGGTCGGATTCATGGCTGTATTATTGATATAGATTCTTATAATCATGTATATGTTAATCCTGTAAATATGATAGTAACGGGTTATTACGCATTAGATATAATTAATAAAAAAGTATATGGAAATATACCTGAATTGTTAAAAACAAATTGTCCAAAACTATATTGTAATTATATGAAAATGATTGAAAAAGATGATGTATTGATTTTAAATAAGAAAAAGAATGAAGTATCAAAATTGCCACAAGAATATTTGGAAACTGATATTTATAAGGCATCACGTGAGATGAAAAATATGCAGAAAATAAGTTACAATGTACTATCTGTTTGGTATGATTCTATTTTAGATGAAAATATATTTGATATACAGTAAAAAGGATTGATTAAATGAACATTAAAAAGATATTAATATGGATTCCTGCTATTATCATGGCAATGCTTATATTCGGCTTTTCAAAGCAGGATGGTGAAGAATCTACGGGACTTAGTTATAAGGCAGCAGATATAATACTTACAGTATGTGATAAGGCTGGGATAGTTGATTATAATGATAACAACAGGGATAGCATGATAGAGTCTGTACAGTTTCCAATAAGGAAAGCAGCTCACATGACAGAGTATGCTGTACTTTCAGTTCTTATCATGCTTGCACTTATAGTTGACGGCCTAAAAGGTACCAGACTTCCAGTGATATCAGCGATTATAGCAACAGTATTTGCAGCTACAGATGAGTTTCATCAAAGGTTTGTGCCAGGGAGATATGGCTGCTTAAGGGATGTGTTTATAGATGTTGCAGGGAGTATAATCGGACTTATGATAGCATATATTATATATAAAAATATATGTAAACATAAAGAAAATAAATATATGCAATCAAAGGAAGCTTAATGTAGCTGAAAATATGTGAGTAATATATAAGCAATATATGAGTAATATATGTGAGTTGTAAAATTAATACTTGCAAAATTACTAAGTATATGGTATAAGCTTTAATAAGCACATAATTATATATAATGCATTGATGGAAACAAGTAGGTATAACATTAAGCAACAGAAAACAGCCGGTTGATGAGAGGCGTGGTGGATGGTTATTCTGAATACATTCTGGAGCAGCAAACTGAAAAGCATGTAATGTTTAGTAGGGGCGACGTAGTGATACACGTTATAGTATTAGGATCATCAGACCCATTAAGGTAGGCAGCGTGAGTTGTTTATGAATAAAGGTGGTAACACGGAGCATAGGCTTTCGTCCTTTAACACGGATGAAAGATATGCTCCTTTTTGTTGTCTTAAAGCATTAATGGCTTGATGATTAATGGTAGTATCATAAATATCAAATAATAACATAATAAGAACAGGAGAAAAGAAATGGCAGAAATGACAGTTTATGATGAATTAGTTGCAAGAGGACTTATTGCACAGGTGACAGATGAAGAGTTGATCAAGAATCTTATTAATAATGGAAAGGCTACATTCTACATTGGATTTGACCCAACAGCAGACAGCCTTCATGTAGGTCACTTCATGGCACTCTGTTTTATGAAGAGACTTCAGATGGCAGGTAATAAGCCAATAGCCTTAGTTGGTGGTGGAACGGGTATGATTGGTGACCCATCAGGTAAGACAGATATGAGAAAGATGCTTACTCCAGAACAGATTGAGCATAACTGCGAGTGCTTTAAGAAGCAGATGAGCAAGTTTATTGACTTTTCAGATGACAAGGCATTGTTTGTAAACAATGCAGACTGGCTTTTAAAGCTTAACTATGTTGACCTTTTAAGAGAAGTAGGTGCATGCTTCTCAGTTAACAATATGTTAAGAGCAGAGTGCTATAAGCAGAGAATGGAAAGAGGTCTTACATTCCTTGAGTTTAACTATATGATCATGCAGAGCTATGATTTCTATATGTTATACCAGAAATATGGATGTAATCTTCAGTTTGGTGGAGATGACCAGTGGAGCAACATGCTCGGTGGTACAGAGCTTATAAGAAGAAAGCTTGGCAAGGATGCTTCTGCTATGACTATTACACTTCTTCTTAACTCAGAGGGTAAGAAGATGGGCAAGACAGTAAGCGGTGCTGTATGGCTTGATCCAGCAAAGACTTCACCATATGAGTTCTATCAGTACTGGAGAAATGTAGCAGATGCAGATGTATTAAAGTGTATCCGTATGCTTACATTCTTACCACTTGAGCAGATTGATGAGATGGATAAGTGGGAAGGTGCACAGCTTAATAAGGCTAAGGAAATACTTGCATATGAGCTTACAAAGATGGTTCATGGTGAGGAAGAAGCTAAGAAGGCAGAAGAAACAGCTAAGGCTATATTTACATCAGGTGATGCTGCGAATATGGCAGTAGTTAAGCTTGAAGCAGATGCATTTACAGATGGCAGCATTGACATTGTATCCTTAATTCATGCAGCTGGTCTTGCAGCTACTAAGTCAGAGGCAAGAAGAGTTGTTGCACAGGGTGGTGCTTCTGTTGCAGGTGAGAAAGTATCTGATATCGCTGCAAAGTTTGATAAGGAAGTTTTTGCCGGTGATGGTGTTGTTGTTAAGAAGGGTAAGAAGTCTTTCATAAAGGTACAAGCGTAAGAATAGTATGTTATTTTTGGAGGCAGCCAGTGAAAACTTAGCTGCTTCCTGATATTAAAAGAACGAGGATAGGCATGAAAAAAAGTGAAATTACCTTTATAAGGCTTATGAGTCTTATTGGAATTATGGTTCTGAATCTTATACTTTTGCTGGTATTTGCAAGAGAACATGTATTTCAGAATATCCTTAATAAAATGAATAGTAATGTATATGCTGGACAATCACTTGATACATCAATATATAATTATTATTACTATGCAGGACTTGGGAATATATATAAAATAATATTCCCAGTCACAATTCTTTTGTTGGCAGCTGCATCTGTAGCCGTGTATAAAAAAGTAAGTATGGCAGGAAGGATTGCAGTAGCGGCTAATATATGTTCACTTATAACCGGCATATATCTTTTGATTGCAAAGATAGGTGAAGGCTCAGATAAAATCATCAGATTTGTGAACAGCTTTTACATGGATAAGTCAGAGATTGGCCAGATAGAAAAGATACATCTTATGAGCAGAATACCTATAGCGTATATTCTGATTATTATTCTTTCTTTGCTTGGGCTTGCAATGGTAAAGAGCAGTACAATTAATCATATTAAGATATATAATGAAAAAAATATGACTAACAATGCGGTTATATATATATTTCCTGCACTTAGCGGGTTTATTGTCCTTGAGATTATAAGAAATCTTGTAATATCAAGGCTTGTAACTGCATCAATGGATGAAAATTTAAGAACAGTGGCAGCGTATATTAATGATTATTATATAGGAAGCAAATTCTTCTTTTCCTGGTCATGGCTTATATTGTTTACTATAGTTACATGTGTTGCGATTTTGCTAAAGTCTATAAATACATTAAGCGTGAAAAGCAGGATGATGATTGAAATAGCAGTGCCATCAGTTATAGTTATAATAGCTTCATTCATATACTGGATGAATCCACCGGCGTTGTTTGGATATCTTACGATTGATAATACAATATGTGATATGACAGAGGCAGCATTTACGTGGTACCTGATAAGGTATGTTGTATCAGTGATTTTTGTATTTGTACTTATCGTTCTTACTGTTAATGACAGACTCGATATAAGAGTGGCAGGTATAGTTATCCTTATGTCATGCGCAGCTGGAATAATAATGATTACTCTGTTTTATAAGATAAAAGGAACGTTTTCTATTATGTATGCTGCGTGTGTCGTGGCAGATATTGTAAGTGTAATAGTATTGGCTGCTATGTCCAGGGTTAAAGGGCATAAGCTATAGGATGACTAAATCAGGAGTTAAGTATAATACGTAAAATGTTATTGCGTATTATACTTAACTCCTGATTTTTGATGTTTAGCGTGTCCCAAGTAAAAAAGGGGCTGTGAAATAAGTCCCTAAAAGAAATAGGACCATTCGTTCATGCGAAAGGTCCTATTTTTGTGGTAAAATTAACTTGCGA